>JACCDW010068212.1_pt1 | contig 27081 bp, 20 predicted proteins | sample 7449781 | NCBI WGS metagenome assembly JACCDW01 (sample SAMN15323449, study PRJNA562643) | freshwater metagenome | isolation source: river surface water | place: USA:Blue River Watershed | collected 2017-08-18
AATGTTGCTCACTGGCCAGGATTCCATTAGAGATGTACTCTTCTTCCCAACCATGAGACCAGAAGCCTGATCATTTGTTGGAATATATGGCAAATTTCGCAAGTCCAATTCTTTGCAGAAAATGCTTAAATGAAACTAATAAAACGCCAAATCCATATACTGAACTTCGATAGAGATTTATGCTCGATGCTTCAGGAAAATATTTGGTTGGGCAAGTTATTTCACCAATCGGAAAACCTGCATAAATGATTTGTGAAAGCATCTGATTATCAAATACAAAATCATCAGAGTTAGCCTCAAGATGTAAGGATTCAAGCACCTCGCGTGAAAATGCACGATATCCAGTGTGATATTCACTGAGCTTTTCTCCAACGAGAATATTCTGAATCAAAGTGAGCACTCTATTGGCAATGTATTTATAGATGGGCATGCCGCCTTTCAGCGCGCCTTTGCCAAGTATGCGTGAACCCAATACAACAGGATATAAATCCTGAGCTATAATACTTGCCATGGCTGGAATCAATAAAGGCGTGTATTGATAATCAGGATGCAACATGATCACCACATCAGCTTGCAATTCCAATGCTTTAGCATAGCATGTTTTTTGATTACCTCCATATCCCTTATTCTGTTCATGCTTAATGATATGCTTAATTCCAAGAGTTTTTGCTACTTCAATCGTATGATCACGGCTAGCATCATCAACGAGAATAACATCATCAACTATGTCGAATGGAATTTCACGATAGGTTTGTTCAAGAGTTTTTGCGGCATTATAGGCCGGAAGTACAACAATAATTTTCTTTGAATGCAACATGTTTTCTTTTCGATTAACTATTTGATACTGAACAAAAATAGAGTTTATGCAAAAGCCCTCGAACAAAATACTTGGTTTCTTTACATGGCTTGGGCTTGGTTTGCTCATTTTTATCATGAGCTTGCTATTCATTGCAACCCTTCCTTATGCCCTATTTACTAATATCTATGATTTCCCTGAAAGAAAGCCGTTTTCTGGAAAAACATGGTTTAATCCTTATCAATATCTCCAGTTGACCGATTCTACAGTATGGAAAAAATCAAATTTCCATGGTCATACAAAGGCATGGGGCAAATTAACTGATGGTCATTCTGATCATGCGATATTCGATAGTGTTTACACCGCTTTAGGATATCATAGTGTCGGCATTTCAAATTATCAATTCATTGATTCCACCTTACTGCAAAAACCGGGGTATATTCCATGCTATGAACATGGATATAATATCTGGAAAAGACATCATGTCTGCATCGGTGCAAATTCCGTCACATGGTTAGATTTCATCTTCGGACAGAGCCTACATCATAAACAAACAATGCTAGATCATATACAGCCAACTGTTGATATACTTGCCATCGCACATCCAAAATTTCGCGGAAGTTTTGAGGCTGATGATTTTAAGTATTTATCTAATTATGATTGTATAGAAGTGTTGAATCACTATAGAATTTCAGATATTCAATGGGATTCTGCTCTTTCGGCTGGTTATCCCGCTTGGATTGTCGGCGATGATGATACTCATAATGCAAAGGCAGAAGGAGAGACAGGCGTTTGTTGGACCATGATTCATGCTCCGGGCGATGCAGATAGAAAAGAATTAACGTATTCTCTAAAGAATGGAAGAGCATTCGGAGTAACAGGCAAAAGGGGAATTGTGGAAATATATCCAATCCAATTTTCCATCGAAGCCGATACAGCATTATTTATTTCTTTGAGCGATACAGCAAAAAAAATCGATGTCATTGGTCAAGAAGGCAAGCTGATTAAAAGCGATTCGAATAGTAAGTCCATGAGATATATACTAAGAGAATCAGACACCTATATTCGGATTAAGATTCACGGAGATTCTTCGATTCTTTGGATGAATCCTATTATGAGAGGAGATGGAAAAAATACAATTAAACCAACTATACATACTATTCAAACTTATGCATATCGCTTTTCATGGTTTGGTGGATATGCACTAATTGGATATTTGGTTCTGCGAATGAGAAAAAGAAGAAAATAATTACTCTTTCTTTCCTTGATATAGCTCAAATTCGAGTAATCTGCATTCAATATCTGCATTGAAAAATGGAATTCTTCTCGAGGTACGGAGTCCGATAGATTTTGCAGCTTGAAGATTGCCAGTAAAAATATATCCTGTCCAACCTGAACACTTTTTCTTGAACATATCCCCTATTTCGCGGTATTCATCTTCCAAAGTCTTTTCTGTGCCTAGTCTTTGACCATATTCGGGATTCATAATAATGATACCCGGATTTTCTGGCAGCGTAATATCTCGAACATCTTTCACCGACCATTCTATCCACTCTTCGATACCTGCTTCTTTTGCATTCTCTCGAGCAATTCTCACTGCACCCGGATGTATATCAGATGCAAAAATGCGCCGAGAATCACATTCTCTTCTTGCATTCATTGCATCAAGTAGCAAATGTCTCCAAAACTCTTTATCGTATCCAAATACATGCATAAATCCGAAGTTCTTTCTCAGTGAACCGGGCGCTGTATCCGAAGCCATCAAAGCGGCTTCTATGGCCAGTGTTCCCGAGCCACACATGGGATTCACAAATGGCATCGAGTATGGAGCCCATTTTGTTGCAGATATAACAGCTGCAGCGAGATTTTCTCTCATTGGTGCTTGCCATGGGTTCAAGCGATAGCCCCTACGATGCAGTGGCGTACCCGACATATCAATATAAATAGCTCCCTTATTGTCATGCCAATACAAAAAGAGCACAGTTTTATCCTTATCCGCACCAGAGTCTGGTCTTCTATTGCGATGTTTCCGAATGCGATCAACAATTGCATCTTTACATTTTTGACCAGCGAAATGGGTATTCGTAATTGTTCTTGTGTCAATTGAAGTCACAATCGAAAAATATCCATCATCAGGAATTATTTCTTCCCAAGGTATTGAATACACGCTTTTATACATATCCATCGGCGTTCTAATGTAGAATTCTTTCAATAGCAAAAGAACTCTCGATGCAATTCTTGAGTGCAGACAAATTGCCATCGCCTCTCTAATACTTCCTTTAATACTCACACCTGCATCTGAAACCGAAATAGGATTAAACCCCAATGAGCGAATTTCTTGCTCAAGAAATGGGGCAAATTTGAGTGGACAAGTAATAAAGAGCGTGGTTTGATCAGATACGATATTCGACAAAGAAGGACTCCGATAAAATGTGGAATGCAATTTACGGTTTTGCACAACTGAATACTTGCTTCTCCCGGAAAATGGTGATAATTCCATATTATTGCGCTATTGAAGTCAATCAAAAGTGCTCCTATATGGATATTTCCATCATCATCGTGAATTACAATGTCAAGGATTTCCTTGCTCAATGTCTTTCATCCCTGCGCATTGCGCTCGATGGTATGGAGTCTGAAATCATCATTATTGACAATGATTCACAAGATGGTTCTAAAGACTATCTCCCCAAAAAATTTCCTGAAGCAACATATATCTGGCTAGATGCAAATGTGGGATTTGGCGCAGCAAATAATATTGGCATTGAAATGGCCAAAGGAAGATATATTCTCCTTCTCAATCCAGATACTGTAATAGATAAACACACCATTCGAATGATGGTGGCATTTATGGATAAGGAGCCCAAAACGGGTATTGCTGGTTGTAGGGTTTTAAATGCCGATGGCACTTTTCAGCTTGCATGTAGAAGAGGTTTACCTACCCCATGGGCTTCATTTTGCAAATTATTTGGTTTGCAATCGCTATTCCCAAAATCTCCTCTTTTTGCAAGATATAATCTTACCTATAAAAGCGAACTAGAAACATATGATGTGGATGCCTTAATTGGGGCTTTTATGTTTTGCAGACGTGAAGCTCTACTCGAATCAGGTGGTTTCGACACAGATTTTTTCATGTATGGAGAAGATCTTGATTTATGTCATAGAGTCAAAAAACTTGGTTGGGATATCAGATATTATCATGAGCCAACCATTATCCATTTCAAGGGCGAAAGTTCAAGAAGAAGCTCTATGAATGAGATCATGGTATTCTATGATGCAATGGAGATTTTTGCAAAAAAGCATTTCGGTAGTTCAAGAATCTTTTTGTTTTTCCTCAAAATCGGTATCAAATCAAGGGCAATACTGGCTACTTTTGAAAAGCATTTCAGCGATTTGCTTTTTCTATTTTTTGATATGATCAGCATCATTGGATCATTGCTACTTGCTACTGATATCAGATTTGGGACCCATTTTGCATTCCCTGATTATGCTTATCCCACTGTATTTATTGCAATGATTATAGTCACAATCGGCTCTCTATTGATTTCAGGAGCATATTTTGAGCATGGAGGAAAAGTCAGGCCGATCCTCATGGGGTATTTTGCAGCATTTTTCATTCTCTCTTCCCTTACATATTTCTTCAAAGATTTTGCATTTAGTCGAGGCGTTTTGCTCATGTCAATGGGATTTGCATTGAGCATATCAATAGTACTACGACTACTTTGGCATGCATATCATACAATAAAAGGGAAAAAGGCAGATAAGAGAGTCATGATTCTCGGCTGGAATGAGCATGAATCTGACATCATAGATGCATTACATACTGCCGATACCCATAATGCAATCATTGTTGGCCGAATTTTGATGAATTCGACCGATCCCCAACAGACATATATCCCATTATTGGGAGATTTCGCGGCTTTAGAGAGTATCATTGCTCACCATTCAATCGATGAAGTCTTAATCATAGATAAGGATATAGATTCCGATCAAATCATGACTTTATCAATGAGATTACAAACGCAGAATGTGCGGATTCATGCAGTACAGGAATATGATGATGTGATTGTATCTCATATTGCTGAAGACATTTCTGGGATATCACCTGCCATTCCGATAGTCAATCTCAGGCTCTTCAGACATCGCCTCATTAAAAGGTTTGGAGATATCACTCTTTCCCTTTTCTTTTTGAGTCTTGGCCTCCCACTCGTATTTTTGTTATCTGATAAGCCGTTTTTATTTCTAAAAACACTGTTGGATGTCATATTAGGTCGAATGAGCATCATCGGAGTATATCAAAGAGATGCTTCTTTTCCTGATGCATTGCCCGGTATGACCGGATTGGCACTCATTGGGAATCCGGAAATGATGTCCCAAACTGCCATTCATGATTTGGATGCGCATTATATTCGGTATCACACTCCAGGACTTGACTTGGAGATACTCTTGAAACATCTTGTAAGGAAAGGTTTACGTGGCTTCAAACTTCGTTCTTGAATTCGAAAAACCAATCATAGAGCTTGAGCAAAAAGTCAGCGAAATGCGCAGTCTTCCGAATGCTCAAGAAATAGAATCGCAAATCCTTGAATTGGAAGCAAATATAGAAGAGTTGCGCTCAAATATCTATGCACATCTTACTCGCTGGCAAAGAGTACAAATTGCCCGTCATCCTGAAAGACCATATACTCTTGACTATATCAATTTCACTTTTTCTGATTTTGTGGAATTGCATGGAGATAGAGGATATCGTGATGATCCAGCAATTGTTGGCGGCCTAGCCAGATTGGATGGAATGCCTGTGATGGTTATAGGACATCAAAAAGGCAGAGATACAAAATCTAATCTTCACAGAAATTTCGGTATGCCAAATCCCGAAGGATATCGCAAAGCAAAAAGACTCATGCTTTTGGCAGAGAAATTCAATGTTCCCATCATTTGCTTGCTCGACACTCCTGGTGCATTCCCAGGAATAGAAGCAGAAGAGCGCGGCCAAGCACAAGCAATCGCAGATAATCTATTGGTGATGTCCGGTCTTCGGACTCCAATCATTATTTGTATAATTGGAGAAGGTGCTTCTGGTGGCGCGCTCGGAATTGGGATTGGAGACAGAGTACTCATGTTGGAAAATTCATGGTATTCCGTTATTGCTCCAGAATCTTGCTCAAGCATATTATGGAGAAGTTGGGATTTCAAAGAACAAGCTGCTGAAGCTTTGAAATTAACTGCTCCAGATTTACAACAGTTTGGTATCATTGATCGAATTGTTCCAGAACCAACAGGTGGTGCACATCGAGCACCACTCGACATGTTTGAAACACTCAAACACATTTTTGCAGAAGAATTGAATAAGCTTATGTCCAAAGACCTCGAAGCTTTGGTTCACGAAAGAAGAGAAAAATTTGCCGGCATGGGTGTGTGGACGGAGTCTTGATATCGTGACATCCAAGACCATTCTATATGTAGTAAATGCAAAAGTCCCAGAAGAAATTAGAGCTGAAAAAATATGCTCTTCACTTGTCAAGTTGGGATATCGAGTCATCATTGCATGTAAATGGTCTGGAGAGCATCTCATTCGTGAAAACTCGCAGGGTTATCTCATTTCACGCATTGGAAAAGGGAAACATGTTGCCACATGTTTTCCTGGCAATCCAATCTGGACGCAAGCAATAACAGATCTAATACATGAATTCAAACCGGATATCATCATCTGCAGAGAGATGATTCCAATGCTTTCATGTCACAAAGCCGCTAAGAAAGAAGGAATCCCAATCATATTGGATATGGCAGAACATTATCCTGCTGCAATGCGAGAATGGAAGAAATATACTTTGAATCCAATCTCCAGATTTCTTGTTCATACACTTCCCCTTCCCGATGTGGTTGAATCTCATGCGGTCAAATATGCTGATGCAATCATAACTGTTTGCCAAGAGCAGAATCAAAGATTGCACAATCAATATGCATACCCAAAAGAAGCTATATTCATTGTTCATAATACACCTGAGAAAGCAACATTTTTGGATGTGAAACCACTTTGCAATATTCCACCAATCACTTTTGGCCATCATGGATATTTCACACTTGAAAGAAACTTGGCAAATTTGGTCTTAGGATTCGACATAGCCGCAAAACAATTGCCTACTATCAGATTATTGCTTGCAGGAATTGGCGAAACATTCGATGAGATTTCTCAGCTTACAATGAGCGTCTCTTCAAAGGATAAAATTCAATTAACCGGGGCATATGCAGCAAAGGACTTATCTGACCTCTACAATAGAACTGATATCGGGATATTACCTTATGCCGAACAAGAATTCAGGCAATACACTTTACCAAATAAAGCTTTTGATTATATGGCCTGCGGTAAACCGATCATATCATCAGGTCTGAAACCCATGAAACGCCTTTTAGATGAAACAGGAGCAGGGATTTATGGTCCATGTACAAGCCCAGAAGACATTTCTGCCATGATAATTCGTATTATGAATGAAGATATACAAATGATGTCTGCTAGCGGTCACAAGGCATTTTTGACCAAGTATCACTGGGAAAATGAAGTGGAACAATTGAATTCCGCCATTATTTTTGCGAGTAAAAAGTAATTCAGACCAAAACAATCAGATTATTCAAGTTTTTTGTAGTTTTGCAGGCAAAATATGAGACCAAATCACATGGAACACCCCGATATTCATCGCAATTGTGCAGTGCTTATCGTCTCATGTGATAAATACAAGGATTTATGGGGACCATGCATAACCTTGTTCAGAAGATATTGGGATGACTGTCCTTATCCGGTATACCTTTTATCCAATACTGTACAAGCTAATTTTTCAAGCGTTACACCAATTTTGACTGGCGCTGATCTCTCTTGGTCCGACAATCTTCTTATAGCACTTGAACAAATACCTCAAAGTCATGTCTTGCTATACATTGAAGATTTATTCCTTGTACATTCTGTTGAGTCAAAAACAGTTCATTCTTTAATTGAACGCTGCATTCGAGAAGATTGGAATTATCTACGTCTAAATCCAACTCCGAAAGGAGATAATCGAATTGATGAATTCATCAGTGAAATTTCACCTGGTTCAGTGTATCGTTCATCCGTAGTATTTTCAGTTTGGAATATTTCAATACTGAAACAAATACTCAAAACCGGTGAGTCCGCTTGGGATTTTGAAGAAATTGGAACTGCTAGAACGGATTCATTTTCAAAGTTTTATGCCTCAAACAGAGAATTGATACCGGCATGTAATACTGTAATCAAGGGTGTTTGGGAATTAGAAGCCCTAAAGAAGATAAGAGCTCTAGGAATCGAGCCGGATGTACAATACAGAAGATCCATGTCTTCAACAGAATTTTTGATTTGGAAACTGAAACAACTTAGATCATTGTTATTCCACCTGATGCCACATGCATCAAAAAGAAGAATACGATCTCTATTTCGGTGAAATTGCATTAGAAGCAACATTGTTTGATTTGAACTTGTCTTTACGGAAGAGATGAATAGGCCGTATCCTCCTATCCACGCGTAAAGACTCATTGTGGGATGCAGAAAGCCAACTGCATTATTTTTACATGCGCCAGGGATAGCGCACATTATTGCCAAGAGGCAAAGCGAGTATATTATGAGTTATCCAACACCAGATTCGGATGACAATTCTTTCAATGAGAATTCCGAATCACAAAAACCAATGTATTCCTATGATGGGAATAATTCATCCATAGGCGAAGATGCCTCAGGATTTGGTAATCAAGAAAGGGAAAGAAAACCTAGAACACCGTATCGTTCTTATGGCAGATCTACAGATGAGGAGAGAACTTCAGGAGAATCCGAAAGAAGTCAATATACTCCTCGCTCTGATTATCAAGATCGTTCAGATTATCGCCGACCTTCTTATGGTGACAATCGATATGAACGAAGAGATTTCCAACAAAAACCTTATAGATCACAAGATAATTATCGCCAAAACAACTATGGCGGTGACAGACAGAATCGTGATTTCCAGCCTAGATATGGTCGCTCACAAGAAGGTGGATCAGGTGGTTTTAGACAAGACTATAGACCTCGCCGTGAATATGGTGACCGTCCACAATATGGTCGTTCAGGTGGTTATGACAATCGTGGCGGCGGTAGCTATGATAATCGTGGTGGCGGTAGCTATGATAATCGTGGTGGCGGTGGTTATGAAAATCGTGGCGGCAGTGGTGGTTATGATAATCGTGGCGGTGGCGGATATGAAAATCGCAGCGGTGGAGGTGGTTTCGATAATAGACGTTCTTATGAACAGCGTTCGGACTATAGACCACGCCGTGAATATGGAGATCGTCCGCAATATGGTCGTCCTCCTGGCGGTGGATATGATAATTATGAAAGAAGACCAAGACAATTTGATGATCGCGGTGGATTTGGCGAGCAAAGAGTAATGCGTTCTCGTAATTATGGAGATAATCGCTATCAACAAGATTATCGCGGTGGTGGAGGTGGTGATTATTATCGTAATCCGATGAATCGCCCAATCACTTTGGTAAAAGCAATTTCAAAATGCGATTATGGTTCTCCAAGAATTTGCTTGAGAGCAATTCGCGAAGGCCTGGTTTCAGTGAATGGTGAAATCGTAACCAATCCAAATGCTCGAGTTCGTATCAATCGCGATATGTTTGAAATCAATGGAATACCTGTCAATCAAAATCTCGAGAGAATGTATATCGCCGTTCATAAAGGCAGACATTTCTCCGGATCGAATGAGATGTCTGTTCCAACAGTGTATCGATTGATGAAAAATAAGTTCGGTTGGTTTGCTCCACTTGGTTGTATGGAAATTGCATCAAGCGGGATGATCATATATACAAATGACATTGCTTGCAAACGCTCATATGGTGCTGAATTACAGAATATTGCAAAAACCTATCGTATTAAAGTTCATAGACCATTGCAATCATTGGACGAAGTGACACGCATTACAGATTTTGTGAGAACACAAACTGAAGAACTAGTCCATGTTGAACTTGAGAAAGTGAATACTAGAAATTGCTGGTTACGATTTGAAGTAAGAACTTCAACACCCACTGATATTCGAACAGCACTCAAAGAATATGGTCTTGAGACACTTGCTTTTGAAAGATCAGCCATTGGCCATTTAACTGTGAAGAATTTCCATCCTGGGTCATGGCGCAGATTGGATGATCGCGAAATTGGCAAATTGCTTAAATCTGCTGAAGAGCCAATTGAGCCATATATTGTTCCAGATGATTATAAAGTCGTTCCTCCTGGCAGTCCTATCAATAAAGATGATCAGCCAGATAAAAAATCATGGCGAGCCCAATACAAACAATGGCAACAAGAAATCAAAGAAGAAATGGAATAATATAGTTTACTTGAAATGAAGGGCGTTCTCATGCGGGAGCGTCCTTTTTTTTGACCAATCAGAAGAGAATTTCACATGAGCACACCATTTATCTTAGAGCAAACAGACAAACAATTATTGAATACCTCGGCAAATATCATCTATGAATTGTCATTTACACATGCTAGCAGACATTGTATTTCAATAAAGATGAATATTCTACGAAATCAAGCTGAGACTCTCATAGTTAAAAGTCCTGTTTGGATTCCTGGAAGTTATAAAGTGCGCGATATGAATTCACATCAGCATGATGTGCAAATTCATGATATGCATGGCAATTCCCTCGCATGGAAATGGCTCTCAAAAAGTGCTATTGAAATCTCCAATCCTGAGAAATCAGACATCGTGATTTCTTATGAATACTTTGCAAATGACAGAGGTGTTCGCACTTCTCATGTAAATCGGAATCATGCATTCATCATGCCAGTTGCATGCTTGATGTATGTTGAGGGCAGAATGGAAGAAATCCATCATGTGGCAATTCACAATAATCCTGATTGGAAGGTCACAACTACCTCACTCTCCCCTATTCATGAGAAAATATCAGGCGATATTTCATATTATGGTGCATTGAATTATCATATCCTTATAGACTCACCGATTGAAATTGGAAATCACGAATACATATCATTTGAAGTTGCAGGAGCCTTGCATGAAATTGCCGTGATTACACAAGAGAGCATTGACTTAGAATGGCTAAAAGGCGAGATTAAAAGAGCTGTTGAAATTGAATATGCCTTCTGGGGAGATTTGCCATATGATCGATATATATTTTATCTCCTGATAAGTGATGGACTTCGCGGAGGACTCGAACACTTGCGATGCAATGTAAGCGCAGTTGAGCCATCAGCATTTCACGATAAAACCAGTGCTCAAGAAATGATGGCATTGCTTGTCCATGAATTCTTTCATACATGGAATGTGAAACGCATTAGACCGATAGAGTTGGGTCCATTCAATTATGAGCAAGAAAATTACACTCATATGCTTTGGCTTGCTGAAGGCTTTACCTCATATTATGATGATTTACTTTCTTTCAGATGTGGCTTTTACTCCAAGGATGAATATCTATCGATTCTGGCACAATCACATTTGGGGAAACTTGCCAGAGTACCGGGTAGATTGTCAATGTCACTTAAAGACAGTTCATTCTTAGCATGGACAAAACTCTATGCAATGAGTCCTGATCAGCAAAATCAATTCCCATCATATTATACAAAAGGTGGGATTGTGGCTCTATTGCTAGATTTGCTCATCATTATACAATCTAATGGCAAATCAAAACTCGATCATGGTATGCGGAAAATGTGGGAACTTTATAAAAATGATGGCTCAAGAGGATTCACCGAAGATCAAGTTATTCAAATTATTGAGGATGAATGTGGCGTTTCTATTCGCAGTGAATTCACTGATTGGTTAAATGGAACAATAGAATTACCCTATGAAGAAATATTCTCAGGAATTGGCTTACAATGGAATATCGAATCAACGGGAATCAAGCAGGACTGGTATGGAGATTTTAGACCATTCCATCCCAAAAAGCAATCAGTTTTCTTTGGCTGTAATGTGAGCGAAGATCATGGAAGAGTATTTATAAAAGGAGTGGAGAAAGATTCACCTGCTGACAAAGCCGGAATTGGTATTGATGATGAGATCATTGCCATAAATGGAAAACGCATCACTAGCAGATCAATGCTCATGCAATCATTACAGTCAAATGGCTTAGACCAAGAAGCAGAGATTATTGCCAATTGTGATGGGAAAATGTATACAGCATCATTGAAATTACAATCATCTATGACCTATTCACTAAAAGTAAGTGAAACGATAACACATGAACAAGAACGCTTGCTTGAGTTTTGGCTTCATAGGTGATATGACTATTTTTTGTTCTTTACTTTCATCCACCAATATCCTGTAATCCCCAATACTATCATTAAAAGAATTGGCGTGATGGCTCGGCCATATGCTTCAAGATATGCTGCAATATCACGCCAATGTTCTCCTAAGAGATTTCCCGCATAGAGTAAAATAGCATTCCACACCAAAGCACTAATTGCAGAAAGAATAACAGCAGATGTTATACTCACATCAGATGCTCCGGCAACAAATGAGATTACAGCTCGCGTTCCGGAAAGAAATCTATTCGCGATAATCAGCGCAGTTCCATATTTACGGAACCACTCCTCTGCTTTAATGATCGTGGAACGTTTCATGAATAAAAATGATGGTCGATCAGTGAAGACATGCCCCATCTTTGACCCAATCATAAACATGATGAAAAATCCAAATGTACTTCCAGCCGTGGCTGATATTAGAACCGATACATAAGCAATCAGTTCACTATTCACAAGTGAACCAATGAATACCAATAATACATCACTCGGAGAAGGAGGAAAAAGATTTTCGATGAGAGTCAATAAGAAAGCAGCAAGTATGATTCCCTCTAGAGGAAGACCTTGCAAATAACCAACAATTGATTCTAACATAGAAATGATTCTCTGGTGAATAACGAAATGATTCTCAAATTTGCGATAATTGAGAGTGAGCACAAAATGATTATTCCATGAGTTTATGTTTTATCACTGCATTGTTTTTTCTGCAAACATGCTATTTTACTGATAAATAACTGGCCCAAAAGCCCTCATGTCATGCACTGTTTCTTTGCTTGTCATGTGAATCAGTGAATTTGTTCTTTTGAGGAGGGGAACATGCTTCAACTGAATGTCAAAGATGCACCCCAATGCAGTCAGTGCTCTTCGCTACATCTATCCGCTTTTTCCGATCTCTATATCGCAGATTTGGAAAAATTTTCCAATTCCAAGGCATGTATTTTCGTTAAAGATGGAGATCATATTTTTCAAGAAGGCAAATATCCATCAGGTATTTTCTGCATTCACAAGGGTAAAATCAAACTCTCGAGAGATGGCCAGGAAGGTAGAGAACATATAGTCCGTTTTGCAAAAGAAGGAGATATACTTGGTTATAAATCCCTAATTACTGGTGGCACGTATACTGCTTCTGCGATAGCATTGGATGATTGTCATATCTGCGTGATTCCTCGTGAATTGTTTTTTGAAACAATTCAACAAAATCCCAAACTAGCAATGAGAATGATGGAAATTTTAGCCAATGAATTGAACAATGCTGAAGAAAGGGTGATGGAATTGGCACAGAAAACAGTTAGAGAACGCTTAGCTGAGACATTACTCATTCTTCTGGAAACATTTGGAACAGAGGAAGATGGTGAGACAATTAATGTTTCCCTTACAAGAGAAGAAATTGCAAATATTGTTGGAACAGCAACAGAAAGCGTTATTAGATTATTGGCAGATTTTAAAAAATCCGAGTTGATTGAACTGAAGGGTCGCAAGATTGCGATCAAAAAACCAGTTGCACTCATCAAGGAAGCTCATCTTACGGATTAATCAACCATGATAGAATCTATCGGAGCGCTTATTATCATCTTGGCAGGATATGCCCTGCTTAAAGGCATTGATGTGCGCTTTGTTCTTTTTATGGCTGGTATCATGCTCGGAATACTCGCCGGAGATGTATTATCAATATTCAATGAATTTCAGGATTCTATGGGTGCAGGAAAAACCATTGCACCTATTTGTGCATCCATGGGATATGCATTCCTACTTCGCATAACGGGTTGTGATCATGCGATGGTGCATTATATCATTTCCCCCCTAAAAAAAATCTCGTGGTTTCTACTTCCAGGTAGTTGTGTTGTTGGTTTCTTAACCAATATTGCAATTCCAAGTCAAACTGCAGCTGCAGCGGCTGTTGGACCAATTCTCGTTCCAATTTTGACAGGTGCTGGATTTCATCCATTGATTGCAGGTGCGGCTCTTGTTCTCGGTGCATCTGGTGGCGGAGATTTATTCAATCCTGGCGAACCCGAAGTCGTCTCTATTCAAGTTGGTACAGGTGCTCCACTCGATCAAGTATTAGCATCCCTCGCTCAATATGAAATTCTTGCATTCTCAATTGCTGTGGCCATATTCGTTTTGATTTCTTATATGCGTCCACCAAAGCAGGAATTAACATATACAGAAGAGATTAATGATGAATTCAAGCCAACGATATTCAGAGCAATCATGCCTCCACTACCAATTCTGACTTTGCTTCTTGTCAGACCAGGCAATCCAATTTTTGCTCCACTACTTGAATTATATCCTCAGGGACCTCCAGTTGCACATGTGATGGTTTTTTATGCATTTCTCTTAATACTCTTGAATTTTAAGAAGATAACTCAGCTCACAAATGAGTTCTTTTCTGGACTTGGTTATGGCTATGCCAATGTAATTTCTCTCATTATCACAGCCAATTGCTTCATCGCAGGATTGGAAGCGATTGGCTTCATGCAATCTATCATTGCATTTATCATACAATCTGGACCCTTTGCGCATGTTCTTGGGTCATTATCTGTTTGGGGTATGGCAGTGATTTCCGGTTCAGGTACAGCTCCGAGTGTGGCATTTTCCAATGGAGTACTTCCTACGATGAGTGCATTGGATATCAATCATGCGGTTGACCTTGGGGCAATTAGCGCATTAGGCTCGGCTTTCGGAAGAACAATGTCTCCAGCAGCTGCAGTTATGATTTTTGCTTCAGCATTGATTGGGGTTTCACCTCTTCAAATTGTTAAGAGAACAGCCATCCCAATTATCATTGGATTGTTTGCTACAATTCTCATCAGTATCATCGTGTAAATTCTTTGTAACTTGATATACAATCAATTGTTAAGACAATATTAATGTCCAATCTCTCTATGAGAATTACTCATGAAAAGAAGAGACCTATTCACCTTAAAGACCAATAATCCACTCCAGAGCATTGTTCCAAAGCAAGATCTTCATCCTACACATCTGAGCAGAACAACAGCAGGTTTGGAGCCATATATTCCCACTGCCGAACAGCCATGGGATTATTCGCGTGCAGCTCATCTTTTACGTAGAACTATGATCTGCCCAACAGACAAAGAGATAAGAGAGGCGATACAATTGGGCTTGAATAGTACTCTCGATCGACTATTTCAATCCTCAACGATTTCCACAACAGAAATTGAACCGTGGTGCACTCAAGAACCACAAATAAGGCCGATACCTGCAGGTAGTAATATTCCTGGATTGTCAGAACCTGACTTTCAAAATCAAATACTCTTACGTAGAGAATTATTGTCACGTTGGTATGCAAAATCCCTTTCCATATCAGGCATGAACTTGCAAGAGAAAATGGTCATGTTTTGGTCAGGGATTCTCACTTCCGAATTGGATGTAGTGCAAGTTGCCGAGTGGATGTTCAATCAACAAACATTGTTGAGAAAGCATTGCCTGGGGAATTTTAAAACGTTGATAGAAGAGATCACAATTGACCCAGCTATGCTAGTGTATCTCGATGGCATTCGAAATCAGAAAACTGTAAATACTACACAGATTAATGAGAACTATGCTCGAGAACTCATGGAACTCTTTACTTGTGGTCCGATGGATTGGCAAGACAAACCAAATTACTCAGAAGAAGATGTTCGAGAAGCTGCAAGATCTTTAAGTGGATGGACAATTGCAGGAAGCGCACATCCTAATGCGAGTGCAAGACCTTATTATGCAGGAACCAAAGGTAATTTCATATCATTCAGATGGGATTCTGGTAAAAAAACATACCTTGGTGAAACAGGTAATTGGAAAGCAACTGATATCATCAATATACTATTTGAAAAAAGAAGTATTCAAATTTCTAGATTCATTTGCGAAAAGTTATACAGGGCATTTGTGTATGATATTCCTGACAGAGCAATCATAGATCAGATGGCGACAATTTTTAGAAATGACTGGGAATTAAAACCAGTCCTTCAAACTCTCCTTAATAGCGCTCATTTTTTTGATACTGAGAATATTGGCGCTATGTATAAAAGTCCAACAACATTCATGATTGGAGCAATTCGATCAATGAATATTAGTCAAATTCCAGACTTTCGATTTGATATACTATCAAATGTACGTCGAGATTTATCCAATCGACTAGGTAGTCTGGGAGAGATTTTGTTTAATCCGCCAAATGTGAAAGGCTGGCCTGGAGGCCGTACATGGGTGAGTACTTCCACGGTATCCTTCAGACAAAAATTCATGCTTGATGTGATTGATGGAAAAATCACACTGAGAGATAATGGAAAACAAACTCGTTTCTACCTATTCAATGCTCTTGATTTTGCGAAGTCTTTCCCAGAGATAGTAGATGCCGAGCAATTATGTATGGATATTTCAATGTTCATGCTCAATCGAAAACCAACCGAAAGTGATTTTGCTGTCTATCTCGAATCTATGCTCATGGGAGCAAAAACATATGAATGGAATCTTTTGGATCCAATGTTCAAAGGTGAAGAACGCATAAAGAATCTTCTTCGCATGCTAGTCATTCAACCTATGCATCAATTGCATTGATTTTTCAGAGAGAGTATCATGAAACGTAGATCTTTCATACAAAAACTAGCCGCAACGGGAATGATTCTTCCTCTTTCCATGGGATTCCCAAGACTAAGAGCATTTGCTCAAGCCCCACCTGGCTCGGATTTCATGAAATTAGCTGGTGTGAATAGCGATGCAATTACTATTATCATTCGACTTGCAGGTGGAAATGATGGACTCAATACAGTCATACCATATACAGACTCCAATTATTATTCACTCCGTAAGGAAGGTGAATTATTCATCAAAGCCGAGCAGACATTGAAGCTAAAGGGTAATAATTCAATGGGTTTGCACCCATCTCTTGCAGGCTTACAAACACTTTATGATGAGGATAAGGTATCAATAATTCAGAATGTCGGTTATCCAAATCAGAATTTCTCACATTTCAGGTCAACAGATATTTGGCTCTCCGGTACTGATGCAGATGTTTTTGACAATAGCGGCTGGTATGGCAAATTTTTGGAAGAGTTATATCCTGATTATCCAGATATTCTCCCCTCAGATCCCTTCGCGATTGAGCTAGGAACATTTCTTAGCTCCACATTGATCGGAAAGAAGAACAATATGGGAATTGCCATATCCAATTTGAATTATATTCCCGATCAACCCGATGATATGCCTGACCCAACAACACATGTTGGTATTGAAGAAGATTATGTTCGGCAAATCATCAAACAAACGAATATCTTCACGACACGCATCATAGAAGCAGCGTCAAAACAAACATTAAATAAAGTGAATTACCCTGCGAATAATCCTCTGGGTCAAGGTCTGGCAGGTATTGCTCGCATCATTGCCGGTGGTTTGAAAACACAAATGTATATCGTAAATGTTGGGGGTTATGATACTCATTCAAATCAATTGATAACTCATGCAGCGTTACATAAGCAATTTTCAGATGCAATATTGGCATTTCAAAGGGATATAGAAGCTTTTGGATTGGATAAGCGCATCAGCATCATGACAATCAGTGAATTTGGAAGAAGAGCAATATCAAATGGATCAGGTACAGATCATGGTTCTGCAGCTCCATTATTCGTGATTGGCTCAGGAGTTAATGGTGGATTTATTGGATCAAACCCCAATCTTTCTGCTTTGCAAGGACCAGGAAATATCCCAATGACTCATGATTTTAGACAAGTATATGCCTCTGTTTTAGGGCAATGGTATGGCGCCGGAGAAAATATATATGTGCCATCAGCTTTACCAAGATCTTTTGAGCAATTGCCAATTTTTAAAAAGTTATCCACATCTATCACAGAGCGAGCCGGACAATCTATCATCCTTGGACAGAATTCTCCGAATCCTGCTTCAGAATTTACCATCATACCGATACTTGGAATGCATTCCGGAACGGAAGGTGTATTAACCATAAGTACCGCTGAAGGGCGCTTGATTGCTCAATATCGAATATTACCTGGCATGGAGAGTATTCATATAGATACTCATTCACTCCCCTCAGGAACATTTATTTATACGCTTCGATATGGCCGACATGAATTTTCAAAATCAATGATTGTTAGTCATTGAGATTCAAAATCTATATCAAACATGTAAGCCGTCCATTCAGACGGCTTTTTTGTTGAACTTATCATGCGTATTTTTGTGTTTCTCATCAATCACTACAATACTCATCATTCATAGAAATACTCATGAATCCTGCATTGCTCCATATCGACAAATTCGAGGATCGTCATATTGCGCCTCGAGCCACTGACATTCAATATATGCTCGATACGATTGGCGTCAAAAGCATCGATGCCCTCATCGACCAAACAGTTCCGGCTTCAATTAGGCTCGCAAATGAACTACACTTGCCTGATCCAATGACCGAACAGCAGGTATTATCGAAACTCAAGCAAATTGCTTCCCAAAATACTCGCAAGCGCTCCTATATAGGCATGGGCTATTATGGAACTGTAACACCAACGGTGATCCTAAGAAATATTCTGGAGAATCCAGGTTGGTATACGCAATACACACCATATCAGGCTGAGATTGCTCAAGGTAGATTGGAGTCCTTACTTAATTTTCAAACCATGGTGATTGATCTCACAGGAATGGAGATTGCAAATGCATCTTTGCTTGATGAAGCAACAGCAGCTGCAGAATCAATGCATCTCATGCATGCGGCAAGAACTAAAAAGGCAACTGAAAACAATGCTCATACTCTCTTCGTTGCAGATAATTGCTTCCCTCAAACAATTGAATTGCTTCAAACGAGAGCAGAGCCTCTTGGAATTACTATAAAGATTGGAAAAGTTTCAGACATTCAATGGGATGGCTCTATTTTCGGAATTGTTCTTCAATATCCGGCTGCAGATGGTTCCATTCAAGATCTCACACAACTTTGTGAAACTGCTCATGAACATGGTGCATTGATTGCTTGCGCCAGTGATTTACTTGCACTCACATTACTCAAACCTCCAGGAGAATTTGGAGCAGATATCGTCTTTGGTTCAGCTCAAAGATTTGGTGTTCCGATGGGTTATGGCGGACCACATGCTGCATTTTTTGCAACAAAAGAAGAATATAAAAGACAATTGCCCGGACGCATCATAGGTGTTTCCATCGATGCACAAGGAAGTGTGGCGCTTCGAATGGCATTGCAAACACGCGAGCAACACATCAAGCGCGATAAAGCAACAAGTAATATTTGTACAGCACAAGCACTGCTTGCAAATATCTCTGCAATGTATGCAGTGTATCATGGCCCTGAAGGACTCAAATCAATAGCGCAAAGAGTCCATGCGATGACTGTTGTGCTAGCAGAAGGTTTATTGTCAATAGGATATGCTCTGCAATCAGATAGATATTTTGATACATTGACACTTCAAACGAATAATGAAGTACAGCAAAGATTCATCGATGCATGTACTGATGTGAATGTCAAAATCGGAGAGCACTATATCGGTATCTCATGTGATGAGACAACCACATTGGAAGATGTGAAGCATCTTCTTGCAATTGCAGCTAAAGCTAAACAAGTTTCTGAGCCAAATATTGGTGGAATTGTCAATGGCGCGCTCAATAAGATTCCGCAAGAATTGCATCGCACATCATCTTATTTGACTCATCCCGTATTCCATAAATATCATTCTGAGCATGATCTCTTGCGTTATATGAAATCGCTTGAGAATAAGGATTTGTCAATGGTACATTCCATGATTCCACTCGGATCATGTACCATGAAACTCAATTCAACAACTGAGATGATTCCAGTGACATGGGCTGAATTTGGTGATATGCATCCTTTTGCTCCCGCAGATCAAGCCAAAGGATATGAGGAAATCTTCCAAACGCTTGAACAATGGCTATGTGAAATCACTGGTTTTGATGCTATGTCATTACAACCAAATGCAGGTGCTCAAGGTGAATATGCTGGACTCATGGTGATTCGTGCTTATCATAAAAGCCGTGGAGATCATCATCGAAATATAGCCCTTATTCCTTCTTCTGCTCATGGTACTAATCCTGCGAGTGCAGTAATGGCTGGGATGAAAGTCATTGTTGTGAAGTGTGATGAACAAGGGAATATAGATCTACATGATTTGAAAGAAAAAGCACTAGCAAATAAAGATAATTTAGCTGCATTGATGGTAACATACCCCTCGACTCATGGCGTATTCGAAGAAGCCATAAAAGAGATTTGTGATATCGTTCATGAAAATGGCGGGCAAGTCTATATGGATGGTGCGAACATGAATGCGCAGGTTGGATTAACTTCTCCGAATAATATCGGAGCAGATGTATGCCATTTGAATTTACATAAAACATTCTGTATACCACATGGCGGTGGCGGACCGGGAATGGGACCTATCGGTGTAAAAGCACATCTTGCTCCATTCTTGCCTGGTCATCCAGTAGTAAAGACTGGAGGCGAACAATCAATTCAAGCAATTTCAGCAGCGCCTTGGGGTAGTGCATCAATCTTGCTTATTTCATGGACATATATTGCAATGATGGGTGGCAAAGGATTAACAAATGCAACCAAGATTGCCATACTCAATGCGAATTATATTAAAGCTCGTTTGGCTGATCATTATCCCACACTTTATGTAGGATCAAATGGTCGAGTGGCACATGAAATGATCATTGACATGCGACAATTCAAACAAAGTGCAAATATCGAAGTGGAAGATATCGCAAAGAGACTTATGGATTATGGATTTCATGCTCCAACGGTTTCCTTCCCTGTTCCTGGTACAATGATGATTGAACCAACAGAAAGTGAGCCACTTGCAGAATTGGATCGCTTCTGTGAAGCTATGATTGCAATCAGAAACGAAATCGCTGAGATTGAGCAGGGTAATATGCCAAAAGAAAATAATCTTTTGAAAAATGCACCACATACTGCACATGTCATCATGCAGGATGCATGGGACAGACCATATTCACGTATGCAGGCTGCTTATCCACTTCCATATGTTCGCGAAAAGAAATTCTGGCCAAGTATTGGTCGCGTGAATAATACTCATGGTGATAGAACATTGATTTGTTCATGTCCACCAATGGAAGCTTATGAGCAAGCATAATCTTCACATATGCTTGCTATTGATTCGAGGCATCATACTATGAGATTAAAAGGCAGACTTATCCTGATTACAGGATTTGTGATGACGCTCATCTTTGCTGGAAGCAAAGCATTGATCTCCACGATATATGGCGAATTACCATCTGTGCAAAGTATTGCTCTTGTGATCCTTTCAGGCGTGCATTTTTATTTACTTGATGTAAAGAAATACCATAATGCTCGTTTCAGTTATGGCTTTTTGCTTTCAGCTCCAGCTGCTTTGGCATTATTGTTCTTTCCATATAATGCTTTAGAACAAGTGGAACATGCATTGATGTTGGCATTCAATGTGGCATTATTACATGTTGGGATTCTCATCATGTTTTCCAAACATGTTACTATGTATCTTACTCAATCTCCACAAAATGAGTTGGACAAATAATGAAATCTGTTGTCATTTCTGCCAAAGACTCAGCGATCTCCACAATAGACATTCCTGCACCAATACCAGGTCCTAATGATGTTCTGATTAGCTTGCAGGCTAGTGCTCTAAATCATAGAGATGTATGGATTGGTAAAGGCATGTATGCAAAGATTCAGTATCCCGTTATTCCAGGTTCAGATGGTTCAGGCATTGTACTAGCATCGCAATCAAAGACAGTACCTGTAGGAACCAGAGTGATCATCAATCCAAATATAGCTTGGGGCGATAATCTCGAGGTTCAATCTTCGGACTATTCAATTCTTGGGATGCCTTCACAGGGAACAATGTCAGAACTTATTTCTGTGCCTGCAGATCGAGTACATCCTATTCCTGACCATCTTACTTTTGAACAAGCAGCAGCATTGCCACTTGCAGGCCTTACTGCGTATCGAGCAGTATTTACTAAAGGATTGATTGGTTCAGGGCATAATGTTCTCATTACCGGAATCGGTGGCGGAGTTGCACTCATGGCACTTCAATTTGCAATGGCTGCAGGTGCTAATGTGTATTGCACTTCGGGAAAACAAGAAAAACTTGATAAAGCAATAGCATTGGGTGCAAGTGGAGGTGCATTATACAATCAAGAAGAATGGCCAAAACAACTTCAGACTATCGTTCCATCTGGATTTGATTGCATCATTGATTCAGCCGGAGGTTCACATTGGAATGAACTCACAGGTCTTCTCAAAGTAGGTGGTCGCTTGGTATTTTACGGTGCAACCAATGGCAATGTTCCCAATCTTTCACTTCAAAGATTATTTTGGAAACAAATCACCATCTGCGGTAGCACTATGGGTAGCGATGCTGAATTTGAAATGATGCTCCATTTTTGCAAGCATCATGGAATTATTCCTGTAATCGATAGCATCTTTTCAATCGATGAGGCAAGTACAGCATTCGAATTGATGGAGACTGGACAACAATTTGGAAAGATTGTCCTGCATCACGGAAAAGTAGATAAAGATGTCTGAAACATTACGCAATATCCCTGTTGGTACCACTGCCATCCTTACATCGCTTGAAGGAAATCCTGATTTCATTCGCAGATTGAATGAAATGGGTTTTTTACCGGGAACAAAATTCAGACTTCTCAGAAGAGCGCCTTTCGGCGGACCAGTTGAGGTATCATATGGTCACACACGCATAGCCTTCAGACCCGATGCTTCAGTCACTATTCATATCCATGTTCTTGCATGACAATCAATTCTCATATAGCATTCGTCGGCACGCCAAATTGCGGCAAAACAACTTTATTTAATGTCTTGACAGGCATGAGAAAGAAAGTGGGGAATTTTCCTGGCATTACTATTGAACCATCAATAGGTCATGTTTCTATAGGCACACATTCGATTTCAATATTGGATTTACCTGGTTTGTATAGCATGATTGCAACTTCACTTGATGAAGAATTGACAATGCAGGTATTACAGAAAGGACATTCATCAATAGCTCAACCGCATGGTATTGTTTTTGTGATGGATGCAACGAATATTGAAAAAAGTCTCTATCTCTATTCTCAAGTTGCAGAACTTGGTATCCCCATGATAATTGCTCTCACCATGGTAGATGGCGTGAAGGCTAGATCTGGAGTGATTGATGATATAGCCATAGAACATATTACAGGCTTATCTGTATTTCCAATCGTTGGTCATAAAGGCATAGGACTTGATGAGTTAAAGCAAGCTTTACCACAAGAACAAGAATGGAAAATTCCACATACTCCACCAATATTCACTGAGATTCGTGATCGAGTACATTGGGCTAGAAATGCTGCTGATGCTGTACTTATTATGAAAGAGCCCGATTCACTGACAAGCAGACTGGACTCTATACTACTACATCCAATAGGTGGAATTGTATCCTTTATCTTCATCATGGCAATCTTTTTTCAGTCGATTTTTTCATGGGCAATACCATTCATGGATTTGATTGAATCCGGATTTTCATCAATAGAGCAATTTGCATTGCAAAATCTACCTGCAGGACTCCTCAGTGATTTGATTGCTCGTGGATTAATTGCCGGAGTCGGCTCCGTGATTGTGTTCTTACCGCAAATAATCATATTAAATGTTTTTGTGGTAATACTCGAAGATTGCGGTTATTTGGCTAGAGCAGCTTTTCTTATAGATAGATTTATGGGAATATTCGGTTTGCAGGGTAGATCATTCATTCCATTATTGGGATCTTATGCTTGTGCAATTCCCGGAATAATGTCCGCTCGCATTATACCATCACATCGCGATAGAATGACAACGATGCTCATTGCACCGTTGATGACTTGCTCCGCAAGATTACCTGTATATACGCTAATTATTAGTGCATTCATTCCTCCAATGATCATCGGAAGTTTCTTTTCATTGCAGGCGATTGTACTAGCTGGACTCTATATTCTTGGTGGATTAACAGGATTATTTGTTGCATTCATTATGAAAAAATCCATGTTCAAAGGAGATATCATTCCATTCTTGATTGAATTCCCACCATATCGACTTCCCTCTTTGAAAAGTTTATTTGTTACAGTCTCCGATAAAGCTCTTGATTTTCTTAAATCAGCCGGAACTGTTATTGTCACATTGTCACTCATACTTTGGTTTCTTTCTGCATTTCCAAGAATGGAATTCTCGGGTTCTCTACCTGAAATTCAAAAGCAACAGATTCAGCTTGAGCAATCATATGCTGGGCAAATGGGTAAGGCAATTGCTCCCATATTTGAACCAATCGGCTTTGATTGGAAATTGACAATCGGCGTTCTTGGAAGTTTTGCTGCTAGAGAAGTATTTGTGAGTGTGATGGGGCAATTATACGGTGCCGATACAACCGACTCAGATGCAAGTTTGCGAGATACCTTACAACATACCATTCCCTTTGCATCAGCCCTATCTGTACTTGCATTTTATGTATATGCATTGCAGTGCATTTCCACAATGGGCATTTTAAAAAGAGAAACCGGCTCATGGAAATGGCCGGCTTTTGCTTTTGTGTATATGTTTGTCCTTGCTTATGGATTTGCATTCATCGTTCATGCTTTCGCAGTTTGATTTATCCCGGAATGACATTTACACTGATTGATTCTTTGTCTTTGACAATCGACTCATAAACATCTCTAATCTCTTCCATATCAAGTGATTTATACTTGTCAAGAATGGAATATGCCCTCTTAGGATCATCCCAGAACATAGTTTGATTGCACACAAAATCAGCAAGACCGGCATTGGTCTGCATATGATATGCAAGTCCGGTTGCGGCTCCATTGATAGCTTTCGATAATTCATGTTCATTTAGTGGTTCACGAATCATTCCCCAAATCTCTTTCTCCAATGCTTCATGCAAACGCTCAATACCAATTCCCTGATGAGCCGATGTAACCGAGAAAGTCAATAATGATGCATGCTCACGCTGATCTGCATAACAGAATACACTTGAAGCAAGCTGTTGTTCTCTCACAAGTGCATTATATAATCTTGAGCTTTTACCATCAGCAAATGCAGATGCAAGAACATCGGCATGAATGGACTTACCAGATAAAAATCCATCAAAATGATAACTAACAAAAATCGCAGGAAGGGGTACTGCATCATTGATTGTAATCGACCCGGTTTTCTTCATCGATTCAGAGAATGGATTTCTTTTGATTGAATCTTGATGTTGTTTCAATGATCCGAAATATTTCTCTACCGATGATTGAGCTTTGCTAAACTCAATATGTCCTGCGATGACAAGTACAGCATTATCTGGCCTATAATATCCATTGAAAAATGATGAAACATCCTCCAATGTAGCGGACTCAATATGCGATCTATCACCGAGAACTTCCCATTGATATGAACAATCATCAGTGAATGCTAACTTCCCCTGTTTTACTCTCCATGTTCCATAGGGTTGATTTTCAACAGTTTGCTTAATCTCTTCACTAACAACTTTTTGTTGTGTTTCAAGTCCTATCTGCTCCACACCAAATTGCATCATTCGATCGGATTCAAGCCATAAAACTAAATCCAATTGATGAGCAGGAACAGTAGTATGATAGATAGTTTGATCAAATGATGTATAGGCATTGAATGTACCACCTGCCTTGGAGCAGAAAGCATCAAATTCTCCCCTCTTCACATGCTTGGATCCATCAAACATCAAATGCTCGAAGAAATGTGCGAATCCTTTATGAGAAAAACTATCATCCTTCGAACCAACTTTGTAACCAAGAGTTACATTCACAAGAGGTGCTTTCTCATTTTTTATCAGAATAACACGCAAACCATTGTCTAATCTATAATCAAGTAAAGGTGGGATTTCAGTCATAGGTATATCCATAAAAAAACCCGACATGATTATATGCCGGGTTGAGAAGCACGCCCGATAGGACTCGAACCTATTACCCACAGCTTAGAAGGCTGTTGCTCTATCCAGATGAGCTACGGGCGCATGCCGTAAACGAATTACAAAAATAGTGCATTCTCATAACCGAGCAAAGAAAATGTTGGGTTAGTAAAGAAAATGCCCTATTTTTGTAGCGGGTCAAGCCCCTACGGTCATGACAAATCGAACCCCGCCAGGTCCGGAAGGAAGCAACGGTAGATTTGCTCTGACAGGTTGGTAAGCTTGACCTATTTTTGTATCCAATCCTATCGGCATGACAATGAGCGATTCATTTTTTCAGAGTGATGATATGCTTCGAATGATCGAGGAAGCTTCCCGATATATCAAGCAAAACATGAATACTTCGCCCAGGATTGGGATTATACTTGGAACAGGCTTGGGAAGCGTCATCAATGATGTGGAAATTCATGCTATAGTCGATTATAAAGACATACCTCATTTCCCTATTTCCACAGTTGAATCCCATTCTGGCAAATTGATTATTGGCACTTTGGAACAAAAGCCTATCGTGGCAATGCAGGGCAGATTCCACTTTTATGAGGGATACTCCATGCAAGAAATTACATTTCCAATCCGCGTTTTCAATGCACTGGGAATTGATACTTTACTGGTTTCAAATGCATGCGGAGCATTAAACCCTTCATATTCATCCGGCGAAATAATGCTGATAGATGATCATATTAATACTCTTGGCGGTAATCCACTCATTGGCCCAAATATCAATACATTGGGACCAAGATTTCCTGACATGAGCAGACCATATGACAAAGAACTGCTCACATTATCTGAAAAACATGCCAAGGAATTGGGAATCAAAGTCCATCGTGGTGTCTATGTATCAGTATCAGGACCCAATCTTGAAACTCGTGCAGAATACAAATACTTAAGAATCATAGGTGCCGACGTTGTAGGAATGAGCACCGTACCTGAAGTGATTGTGGCTAGACATATGAATATGCGTGTGGCAGGATTTTCCATCATCACCGATGAAGGATATCATGAGGATTTACAGGTAGTGACTTTGCAAGATGTTATCG
>JACCDW010486534.1_pt1 | contig 27067 bp, 32 predicted proteins | sample 7449781 | NCBI WGS metagenome assembly JACCDW01 (sample SAMN15323449, study PRJNA562643) | freshwater metagenome | isolation source: river surface water | place: USA:Blue River Watershed | collected 2017-08-18
ATCTTTCCGCAGCCATAACTTCTTCATAGGACTTATAGTTTCTATCTGATCTATCAGTACCGAATCCTGAAGCTTCTACAATTTCAGCAACATTGGCATACGGTCTTGAAACATTATATGTTTTCCAGTCTACAAAAGAGGTTCCGTTTATGATGTATTCTATTTTAACTTTAAAATACTCATAGTCTGTTGTAGCATTAACTGGAACAAAGCAAAAGAAGCTTCCTTCGTCTACATCTGTATTATTTACTGTTAGTGCTGTGCCAGAGGTTTCTGTGCCTTTGTAGATGGTTACAACTGGAGTTGATGTAGGATCAACAGCCACGCCATTGTAATACGTCTTAAAGCTTACTGGTCCATTTGTACCATAATATATCTCTGGCATGATCTATCTCCTATGAGTAAAACTCTTTTACTTCTGACGGTGTTGCTAGTCTAAATCCTTTTTCAGTATCTAGAATCTTCATTGCTGAATTCATTGGCATTGAGATAAATGGATGCTCTTGAGTAAATTCATACCCATGTGTCTGATAAGACCTATTCATTCTTTCCATCTTTACCAACGTCTTGTCTGATACGTCAATCTCTTCCGCCCCCTTAAATGCTGGTGCTGGAGGCAATTCTTCTTTTTGAACAGTAGCTAGATTATTTAGTAGCTCATCTGTGACGCCTTCTTCTGCTAATACTGCAAGGATATCCGCCTTATTCTTTGCTTCCGCTATATCTACGCCATATTCTATCGCTATCTCTTTTAATTCTGATACTTTTAATGTTTGTAATGACATTATAACTCCGTTCGTTTATAACAATTATAGCATTTTGCACACTATAAGAGGAAAGGGATCCCCCTAAAGAAGGGGACCCCTTTCCAAACTTTGTCCTAAAATTTAAATTATGGACGGTTTGCAGGTAGTGCGTCGTAGCTTCCACCTGAGATGTAAGCTGCTGCACGATCTGGATTATCGTATCCTGCTGCAATCTTGACGTTCTTAACGACAACAAATGCATCTGGATTTTCGATTGCTGTTCCTACACGAAGGAATAGAGTGTACTCAATTGTATCCTTCTTAGGCTTGAACTCACGGTGCACAACAATATCACGCTTAACACCCACGATAACGTTATCTGGGAATGTTAGGTGGATATCTCCATGTGCTCCTGAAGCTCCTGAGTGTGTTCCTGTCTGTACTTCATCAAGAAGTGGAACCTCAACAACTGGGATACCGAATGCGTAAGGAATTACGCCTCCTGGTGCTCCGTTGTTAGCAACAACATCTCCACGTACAATTCCTGAAGCGATATCTTCTGGAGTTCCTGGAAGTGTTGTCAAGCTGTATAGGTAATCCTGGATCAAGTTTGAACCTGATAGGAAGCGAAGCTGGTTACGGCGCTGCTTGTAGCGACGTGGCATCTTCTTTAGTGCATCGTTAAATACACCCTTTGAAATTGTTGCTCCACCTGCATCTACAACGTGACCTTCGTCCTTTGCGATGTTAACGACACCCTTAAGTGCCTTCAATAGTGGATCAGAGCCTGTTCCAACTCCGTTAAGGACTAGATCCTCAACATCGTTTCCAACCTGTGTAGCCATCATTCTTGCGATGTGGTCTTCTAGGTCTGCGCCCTCAATGCCGTCTTCTAGAGACTCTGAAGAGAGTTCCCAGTCAAGACGTAGCTTCTTGGTAGCAAGAGAAATCTTAGCGAATACAACGCTCTGATTTGCAGCTGTGTCTGTAGCTTCAGTTGCAACCTTGAGAATTCTTTCGCCAACACCGATCTTGTCGATTTCTTGAATGTCAGAACGCATACGAATGGTTCTGGCAAACTTTGTGACAACTGTTGCATCGAACATGTAGTCGATGAAACGGTTAGACTGTTCTGGCTTTAGCAAACCACCACGAGCTGAGTCAGCTGCGGATGTACCAAGGTCAGTAGTCGTAATTGCCTTTTCTAATAGTTCATTGCTCATTTTTATTTTCACCTCTCTCTTTATTTGGTCTTAGAGTTCATTGCGGACACCGAGGAATGTTCCGCCCCACTTGCTCTTATTAATGGGTTCATCTTTAGACCCGCCGAGGTCTGCTGACTTCTTGATTGCAGTGTCTGATTCGACTGCATCAATTCTTTTCTCTGTTGCTACAAATCCCTCTTTGAGAGAATTGATAACCTCAGAAATCTCGTTGTACTTCTTGTCAAGATCAGCAATCTTTGCATCTGTTGCCTTAACAAGATCTTCTACGCTTGTGCGTACTGTGTCAAGACCTGCTGCATTATCTGCTGCAGTCTTTGTGAATGATTCAGTGAAGAATGACTTGAGTTCGTCAATCTTCTTAGAAATGTCAAGCTCTTCAACGGCGACTTCTTGAACGTCTGCTGCTTTTTCAACAACAGTCTCTTCTTCTTTCGCCTCTGGAGCCTCTGCGACAGCTTCTGCTGCGTCAGCTGCTGGGGTCTCTTCAACCACAGCTTCTACTGATTCAACAGCCTCTGCCTGAAGTTCTGTATCTGTCACTTCTGTACCTCCTTCTTTGGCTGCGTTATTTATAACGTCGCCGCTAGATTCACGACGTTCTCCTGAAAAGTCTTCACCTTCAGAATTCTTTTTTAGATATGAATCAACAATTAACTTAATTGATTCTGCTTTGTTAACATCATTGCTTTCTACCCAACCAATTGTTTCCATTTCACAACCGCATGTTTCGCATGAGCATGATGATTCAGTTGATGTTAGTGCAATTGAATCTGTTTTGCACCAATAAATATTTTCTGGAACTACATCCGCTGCAATTCCCTTGATTACTGTTTTTCCATTTACTTTTTCAATTGAAAAAACATTTGCTAATTGATTAGCTGGATTATCGACCAAAGAAAGTTCTACTAGATCATAATCCTTAATTACTCTTACTGGTGTTTCTTCTCCATCCGCCGACTTTGTAACCTCGACCTCAGAGTCATTAATTGAACCGCCAATAGAAAAACCAGATAGAGTGCCATCCAATACTTTTTCCCAAGTATCTGGAGCACCCTTTGAAATGTATGATGTGACATAAACACCCTGATAAACTTTTCCTTCATCTGGATTATAAAAGCTCTTAGGCTCAAATCCGACTACTTTACCAACTGCTAGTGGTTGGTGCATCTCTCTAAGATTTCCACGAAATCTCTTAAATGCATTTACGCTTGCATCTGCAAGGACAATATCACCATGAGAATCTACGTTATCTAGTGTTGCAAACCCAGAGACAGTTCTCTTTTTTGCATCGACTTTTGAGAACGGGATATTAAGCTTTACGCTATTCCCGCTTGTTGACCAATTTGCTTTAGAAATTTCCATCGTGTTTAAATAATATCTCTTAGTAGATTAAAATGCAAGTATCTGTTTACTGGTTTTGACGCCCATCACCTTGGGCGTTTCTTCCTTCTCCAGAAATGTCTGGCTGATTAGACTGCCGTTGCTGATCTCTACTTCTATTGCCAGTTGCCTGAGTTGTTTGCTCTGCAGCCGCCTTAGCGTTAAGTTCAACTGGCTGGTCTCCACCAGGTATTCCTTGTAGTCCCATTCTAGCACGAATTTCATTAGGAACCACGACTTTCATGCGAAGGTAACGCTCATCAATCTTAGATTGAGTATCTTCGTCTGTAAGTGTAAGCTCATTAAACTTAAGAATAAAAATGTCTGTTTTTTCTGCAATTATCTTACTTAGTCTCTTCTCAATATTTCTTTGAGCTGGACGACAAACCTGTTCTTTAAATGTCTTGTCTGCATCACGAGCATTTGCCAAGGAGACGCCTTGTGGGGTTCCGACCTTATTAATTGGTACTCTATGAGAGATTAATATTTCATCTCTGTTAGCATTTCTATAGGTGTTAAAAGATGAGTCCTGGATTCCGTTCTCAACCGCATCCATCTTAAACTCTACCTTTGAGTCTGGGTTATCTGCTGGAAGTGGAATGTAGAGCGATCTATGGTTTTTACCCTTTAGACCAGTCTGGAAGAACTCAAGCAATTTTCTTTCTGCATCGTTAGAAAGCTTTGCACCCTTTACGGTAATGATATATCTTGGGACCGCCTTATTCTCAAAGTAGTCTAGATTATATCTAGCTGCAAACTCGTTTCCAGTCATAGCGCTCTTAGAAGCAATAATATCTGGAACACCATAGTATCCGTTTGTTGGTGTATAGTTCTTGAAGTGAATAATCTCATTTGGACGAGCATCTGCTGTTACTGGATTTGGAGATGTTGTATCTCCATAATTTCTAAAGTAGACAGATTGATTTCCAATGATTTGTACGAAGCCATCTCTTAATCTGCGAACACGCATTGATGCCGCTGGAACATGACCAATATAGCCAATCTCTCCAGTATTCTTTCTACCTATTTCTAGATATCCGTTACCAGTTGTTTCATAGTCTTTCCATACACGAGAAAGAGTTTCGACAAATGTCTCCTCTTCGTTTGTAGACTCGATCCATTCGTTTATTGCAATCTTCATTCTTTCAAGCTTGCGTCTTGCAAATTCTAATTTCTTTTCGTCATCAATATCAGCAAGTCTTTCTTTTGTTGCTTCGCTCTCAACAAAGTCGTAGCCTAGGCCAACAATGTTTGCAACCTTTGCATTTACAGCAGCATAGTGTGGTGCAGAAATTTCATAAATCTTTGCAAGGTAGTCTATGTTGTATGGTGGCTGTACAACATCAAGGATGCTGTATCCTGTAATCATGAATGGCTCAACAATTGCTGTTGATGCTACTCCGTCACCACGCAAAAACTTTGAGAAGTCTGTCCTTGCAATTCTCTTCTTAAATGCTGTACTTAGACCATCTAGCTTTTTTGTTTTTTCTAGTGGTCTCATGAAAGGATCAGAATATGACTCTTTACTCTCTGAAAAATCAGTACCTAACTTGATATCAATTTCTTGGATATCGTTATCTTCTACAAACTCAGCGGCCATGGATTAACTTCCTTTGCAAATCTAAACCTTCTCCAATATCATATGGGTCTGGGGTAAGTCCTAACTTTAATCTTGTTTCCTGAAGAGAATACTCCTCATCAGTAACCTTTCTTCTTCCAGCTAAAAATACTGGTCCGCCTTCTTCAATCCCATATGATCTAGCAGCATCAGTTATAGCCTTGATACTATCCTTATCACCTTGAGTTGCTGGCACGAGCATATAGTGACCTTCGTCATCTCCAACCCACTTGCCGTCTGGCATTTCCCAGACATAGACGCCGTATTTGGTCTCTTGGACTTCTTTAACTCTTTTATTGTTCATAGTTACATTTTACCATTTTCTGTAGTATCAGGCGGAATTTGTCCGCCATAGTGGACAAATTACTGTGTTGAGTGTACTAATACGTCAACGTTAAAGCCATTATAGGAATCTGAGCCTATACTTATGGAATCTGAAGAAGATGCAATATACGGGTTATTAATTATGCTATTAAAATGCTTAGATGCTAAACTTGAAGCATCATAGTCATAAATAGCAATATTAGAATAGTTACTGTTGCTTCCAAGCATGGTGCCTGTCTGTGTCTGGTTAAAGAACAGATCTGCCTGCTTATTTGAAGAAAATGTTATTAATACGTGATACCAAATACCAGTGTCAAATATGTCCGATATTGTAGTAGATGTCTGATTTATACCATTTACGTAAAATGAGGAAATATTACTTTTTGTTACATTTCCAGCCGCACTCCAGGAAACTCTAGAATCTCCGCAGTCCACCAAAGACGTCTGTCCTAGGCCCATAGGACGGTACATAAACTCTACCGACCTTACATCTCCAGAGTTATATCTAAAGCCTCCAGAAAGCGGCACTATGCCTTTATTAGAGGCATAGTAGAGTACGGATGAGTTTCTTTTCCCAACCAAAAAATTATAGTCTGTTGTTATTTGTCCTATTGAATTATCTGAACCTATTGTTTTAGATTCATAGCAAATAAAGGATATCCCAGAAAATACTGGATCATTAATTAATGTATCTGAAGATGTTAGCGTGACTTTATAATAAAAATAGCCACCAGAAAATCCAGGTATATTAGAATTATTTGTTGCTGGATAATAGGTAATATCGTCAAAGCTGTACTCAAGGGCTATGCCAGAGTTATTAAATAACCACTCAATTTGATTATGGTCTGAGTCAGCAACTGGAGGGAAAAAATAGTAATCCTTTAAGTATCCAGAAGTCTGACCTTCAATCAACTTTACCTCTCTAGAGTCTGTGATATAAACATTAGATAGTTCTGCTGTGGAAACATCTTTATTTACTCCATAGATCATGGCATGAGATATTGGCTTTGAATCTCTAGCCGCCTCAAAATAAACTGGGTTATCCATTACAATGTTTCTATTTATATTATTAGCCAAAACCTTGTACTCTGCTATATCTCTTAGATATACAGAATTAACCTTTGATTTATAAACCTCTATTTTATCCAATATTATAAAATCTGAGCTTACTTCTGAGTCTAGCTGAAGATCAATCTGAGACTTAAACTTAAACAAATCTCCTAGGTATTTTGAAGCCTTTAACTCACCATTTATATATAAAGAGGATTGATTGTTTGAGTAGGCTCCTATTATCGAATAAGACTCAGATATAGAAGGAAGCTTGTAATATATCTTGTGCGAAACATCTAGACTATCTGTAATAGTAAAAATTACATTTCCGTCTTTTACGGAAAAACCTATATTTTGAGTTACGTCATAAAGAAAATTTTGTTGCGTAGAAAAAGTGTTTCCAAAATAGGCCTGAAAAGAAAAGAAAAAGTCCTCTTTTTCATAGCTATATTTACCTATATTTAAATCATGTAGTGATACTGATGCCTGCGGGGTAACCCTTATAGAGCTATATGAGGTAGATGATAGTGGGGTTGTGTACTTTAAGGTTCCAAGACCCTCTTTCATAGCTCGTGCAGCAAATCCGCATGGATTTGAGAATGACTGGGCTTGCTGATTAAAAACAGCATCTAATATTTTCATATGTCAATTATACCAGTTTATCTGTCCATGTTTTTGGGGTTTTTTCGGTGGCAAATTCTAGTGGAAGGTGATAATTAAATTCCAGAACACCCTTATACTTAATCCAACCTATTAGCTCTTTTAGACCTTCATCTAGGCTCGTCTTTGTATGATATCCCAATACCTGTCTGGCCAAGTTGGATGAGCAGGTTGCCTCCTTAACTTCCTGTGGTCGTGAAGGCATGTATATTGGATTTAATTCAAAATTTAAAATTTTTGCAATTCTTTTAGCTAGCTCATTAATGGTAATAAACTCTTCGTCTGGACCTATATTTATTATACGTCCATTTACGTTGTCTTCTTCACATGCAACCATAATTGGATCAACAACATCTTGCATAAAAGAAAAACATCTTGTCTGTAGCCCGTCCCCATAAATTATTGGCTGTTTACCCTGTAACATTCTATTAATCATAATTGATGCAACATTTCTATAAGGATCATCATATTTTTGGCGAGGTCCAATTATATTGTGTGGAACTAAAATTACATAACTCATGTCATGAGTTTCACATAAATTTTTTACCAGTAGCTCTGATGTATACTTTGCAATGCCGTATGGGTCTTGTGGTTTTGGGATCATATCTTCTGTAAATGGTATAGAGTCTTGAGTTCCATATCTTGCCATTGAAGATAGATGTACAAATTTTTTAACCTTGTGTTTAATTGATGCACTCAAAGCAACTGTTGTTATGTGTGATGTATTTCTAGTTACTAGTGCAGGACTAAATACTGACAATCCTTCATATGCTGTACAGGCTGTATTTACTACAAGGTCCACGCCTTCAAAACAAGTTTCTACTGAATTAAAATCTCCCAAATCTTTTTGATAAAACTTAACCTCTGAGGGAATATTCTCTTGGTATCCTCCAATTAAATTATCAATTCCAATTACAGTATGACCACGCTTAATAAATTCATCTGCTAGATGACTTCCCATAAATCCAGCTACTCCAGTTATCAAAACATTCATTGCAAAATCTCCGTCCCATAAGCTATTTCCCATTCCTTTATATCTTCACGATCATTTAACAATGGCTGACCTTTTATATTTAAACTAGTATTAAGAAGCACTGGAACTCCAGTTTTTTCATAAAATTTATTTACTACTTCCCATAGTCCTGGATTTTCACTCTTACTGACTGTTTGTACTCTAGAAGTTCCATCCACATGAACTACCGACGGAATAATATTTGGCTTTAAACATTTTACAGTATATTGCATGTATGGAGACTTAAAGTTCATATCAAACCATGATGGAGCATGCTCTTCTAAAACTACTGGCGCAAAAGGTCTGAACAACTCTCTTTGTTTTATAAGATTAACCTTGTCTTTTATATCTGGATCTCTTGGGTCAGCGAGTATGCTTCTGTTTCCTAGCGCTCTTGGGCCAAACTCCGCCCTACCAGTTGCGACTGCAGCTATTTTGTCATTTAATATTTTTTCTACAATCTTTTTTACTGGATACTCTCCGCCTAAATCGTGTCCTAAATATGGACCATTCCAATTTAGGTGCTTACCATAAAAAGCTGCTGCTGCTCCCAAAGAGCTGCCAGCATCTCCTGGGTTTGGCATTATCCATACGTTTTTAAATATGTTCCACAACATTGTATTGGCAGAAGAATTAAGAGCACACCCACCCATAAATACTAGATTTTCTTTACCAGTAATTTTATAGGCAAAGTGCATGAATTCGTTAAGTCTTAATTCATAAACTTTTTGAACTGATGCTGCAATATCAAATTTATTTTTCTCAGTAATTGGTTCATCCCAATCAGATATACCTTTATGAAAATTATATTTTTGAGTGTTTATATCTGGAAAGTATTGAGAAACTTTATATAGATATTTATTTGGGTCACCATAACCAGCCATGCCCATCATTATGTATTCTTCTTGGTTTGGCATAAGACCTATTAACTTTGTAAAAGCTGAGTAAAACAGGCCAAAACTGACTGGGTAGTTTTTCTTATACTTCTGAGTAATCTCTGTACCTTTGCCTACCCATATAGTTGAAGTATTCCATTCTCCTATAGCATCTAAAACAACTATTACGGCATCATTAAATTTGCTTGTAAAGTATCCAGCACATGCGTGAGAGTAATGATGATTAAAGCTACTTCTTGGAATATCTGCTATATCAAACCTTGGCTTCCAATCACCAAGTCCGCCTCTTAGACTAAGCCTTAACTTTTTAGAGAATGGTTTTTCATAATATGCAATAGCGTCTGGCTTTCCATACGACATTAAGTCATTTATAAGATCATCATTTAGATACCAGTCATTCTTTAACTTACTGTATCTTTCTGCATGGCCAGCAAATAAGATCTCGCCATCTTTAATAAGGCAGGCTGCGGCATCGTGGGAAGTTTCATTAATTCCTAGAACTATCATTTAGCCAGCCCCTACTCTTCATCTCTTTATAGAAAAAATCTGCCCAATGTATGTTTCTATGAATTCCTGGATGAGGACAAAATCCTTGACGATCCCCCTCTATTCTCATTGCAGAATCTCCACCATAGTTATAGTATATACTATTAGAAAGCTCATGTTCTAAATGACATTTTGTATCTGGAAAAATAAATAAATTTTTTCTTTCTTGTTTGTCTACTGTCCAACTGTTCCATTGTAAGTAAGGCGGGAAATCTAATCTAGTTATGTCGTGCACATAGCACGAAAAATCTTTAAATCTTTTTTCATTTTCTAAATTAGATATAGACCATGTACTCCATAGAAATTTTATATCCATAGACTTACAAATATTTTCCAACATAGATATACTATCTAAAGCTTTTTTCCAAGCTAACTCTTGTGGCAATGACGCAACTATAGAGTCTGCTTTCGTTAAAATCATTTTTTCATAACCTAAATTTGTCGCAGAAACAGTGCTGTATTCAACATAAGTTAATCTTTCAAAATTTGGAAATAAACATATTATGTACTTTGGTTTATTTTTTGAAATAAATTTAATTAAATTAAAAATAATGAACTCTGTGCATCTGCCACTATATGACAAATTGGCTACATCTTCATCAATCATATTTGATAGAATATCTCCCCACCTTCCTTCTTCTGGAATCCCTATACCATAAGTTAATGAGCAACCAGCTACAACCAAATTATATTCTTTATTAAACTCTCCAGTACGCATTCCTCTAGAATTTAAATTATACCTAAATGAATACGGCTCTTCATATTCATGAGAGTAGTCAATATAAAGATCTTCACTAACACCCAATGGAAGATCTATATCAGTAGATATAAGGGTCACGCTTATTTTTCCTTCTTTTAATTAAGTACTTTATAATTATTAAAAATTTTTTCATATTTTTTTGGAATACCTTTCTCTACATACCATTCTAAATTAATATTATTTGCTTTGCAAAAATATTCTAGAAGTAAAGCTTTAGATAAATTCATATAGTAAACCCACTCAACATCTATAATTTTTTCAAAATTATATGGGAAATAGTTATTGATGCCTCTTTCTCCAGTCCAGTAGAGTTCTGAATGAGAATTTTTTGAAACATCATAAAAATTAAAAAATTTAATATCTGAAAACTTACAAATAATTTTTTCAGGAAGATAGTCCATCTCTGAAAATAATTTAAAGATATTTAATACTACAGTATATATTGAAGTATTTGGTATATGAATATTTAACGTATTCATCAATATATAAACCTATCTTTTCTAAAAGGCTTTTTAAATTTTATATATACCTTAATAAAAAATTTTTTAACTACTCTCATACAATTTCCTCAAATTTTTTATAGAAGATATTGGATAGGCCATCAGAATACTTTAATCCTGGGTGAGCACTGTCTCTAGCAATTTTGTATAAAGGATGATTTTTTTCATTATTATTATTTGCTGAAATAAGTATGTCTTCTTCTTTTATATAAATAAAATTTTTTAAAGGTAATTTATTGTAGAAAACAGAATCTCCGCTATGCCAAGATGACCATATAAGCTTAATATTTTTTATATTACAATACTTTTCTAAAAAATATATATTGTGATATGCCCTAGATAGTCCTTCTGCTGACTCTATATCATTAAACTTATAATTTATTTCAAATCTGCCTTCATTTCCTAGGCTAATCTTTCTAACTGCATCTGGGAAAAAACAAAAAATAAACTCTGGATCTCCAAAACTTTCACAATATCTAAATATATTATGAATTATATGTGATATGACCCCATTTTGAAATCCTAGAGTATAGTACCCATCACAATCATATCTATTTTTTATCTTATTATACAACTTTCCAGACCAATTCTCTTGATACCCCAATCCCTCTCCAAAAGTAAAGGAGTCTCCCGCAAAAAGAATGTGTTTTCCTTCATGCTGATTTTTAAAATCATCACACCTATGACCGCAATTATTTAACTTATATGTAATATATTCTAAATCTTTGTTTTTATTTTTTCTTTCATCGAACGTCTGCTCCGCCCAGGTATATTTATATGTCTGGTTAGCATCAAATTTTTGATAACATGTTTCTACAGAACTAGAAAAAAATGGCAAATCATTGTAGGTTTTCATGAAACCCCTTTGGTATAAATAATGGTGCGTTGCCATTAAAATAATGATGTAAAACTAATTTAGATGTATCATTATGATTAGGCTCTATATGCAACATTACCTCTTCTTTATCAAAATACTTCACTGGAATTTTAATATTTTTAAAATAATCAAACATTGCATACTGGACACACAACCAATGTAAATTTAAGTGCTCGAAGCTATCCTCAAACTTATTTTCATACTCTTTTAGAGTTTTATTTGTATAGGTTCTTATGTGATTTAGTGATGCACTCTCATGCTGCAATATACTTTTACTTATAATAAATTGACCATCATTCATTCCATTTTCAATTCCTATTTTTTCCATTGTTCCATAGGTATTGTCTTCTCTGGCCCATACATATTCCGAATTTCCATATTTTTCAAATAGTAATTCTGGATCATTATGAAAAACTGTATCGGTATCTAAATATAAAAGATTATCATAATTATTTTCTCTTAAAGATCTATATGCATTTTTCCACCTATGAAATAAAAATTCTGCATATCCTTTACTATACCAAGTAGGGTACCAGTCGGTTCCGTAATCTTTTTCTGTGTTATCAAATACAATAAAATTTATATTTAAATTTTCATGTGATGGAACTAAAATTTTTATTCCTGGAGAAAAAGCAATAAAAACATTAACATCTATACTTTTGTTATATTTCCTTAGCGTTGAAACGGAATAAAGCATTTGCAAATAGCATCTATTGGTTAATAAAGAACCATCTCTTATATGAAACGAGTATGCTATTCCGTTTTTCATTTATGCCTCAAACATAAAAGATATTGCTGCTCTTGGAGATAAAGATGTTACCTCATGCATAGTAAACTTTGGTACATAGATAATATCTCCTGGATTTAGATTAAAAACTTCAGTCCTATCCTCATAGGATATAGTCCAAGTAACTGAACCTATGAACTGGCAATAAATTACATCTACTGGATCACTATGCTTACCAGTAGTCGGCTCCTTGTCTGTAAAACTAACTGCGCCAAAATATCCTGTGCACCTGCCGCCAGAAGAAACACTCTTATGAAGTAGCGTTAATTTATTTACCTTATCATCAATACCAATAAAATTTTTTTCATCGATATTGTCTAATGTCATTGTTAACTTTTGCCAAAAATTTATCTTTCCTACAACCTCTTTATGAGGCTCTACTTTATTATTTTCTCCATTTAAATCATATGCATCATTAATACAATCAATAAAATTATTCCATGAGTAATCTTTTGAAAAATAATCTTTTGCAAAAACAACTTTTTTATTATCCATTTCCATATTGATTTTTCCATTGTTCTTCTGTAATTTGTCCCCTAACTACCTGTAAGTAGTCTGGGCCTTTTGTTACATACCAATGATCTGGCTCAACAAAGTGAAAAAATATCATAGCTACATGCTGAGAACCTGGATTTGGAAATTTTTCTCTCCAGTGCAATTGATCGTTACCGTAGTATGCTAAAGCTTGGTTTGGATATAGCTCATAAGATTTATCATCTACCCATAGATCCCATGGTTCATTTTGATACACACACATATCAATAGTATACGTACATGCATTGTCATCTTTATGCTTAAAAAGACTTGGTGCTGGATCTTTACCCTCATAATGAGCAAAAAGAGAATAGGAAGGTACAAGTGTATCGCTTCCAAAAACCTTTCTAGTATATGGAGTTATTTTCTTTGCATATTCATCTATCAAAGGATCTACAAAACAATATCTTCCAAATCCTTTGTCATACATTGACTCTGTTTTCTCATACGAAAATAGGTAGTTTTTTAACCTTTCATACTCTGTCTGAGAAAATAAATCTTTTACAATTTTTGGTTCTTGTACTTTTATATTCATGATAACATATCTACCTTCATAGTCTTCCATCTAAACCAATTTACTAGTGCGTATCTTATACCAGCTTTAACTTCCATAACACGATGATTATATACATAATTAGAAGGAAATACTAGTATGTCTCCTTTTTCTGGCTTAAAAAATAAATTAAAATGCTTATATTCTAGCTCTCCGCCTTCATACTCATCATTTAAGTATGCTGTAATTGAAACGTTTCTTGGAAACCTGTATCCATCATCTGCATGACTATCGAAATGTTGTCCATGCCCATATCTTAGAACCTGCCACTGATCTCCTAAAAGATCATTCATATTCATTCCAAACATTGATGCGTAGTCATCTAAACACACCCTCATTGAGTGGTCTATGATGCTATAAAGCATATCAGCATCTTCACTTGAGTTCTTATCTGGCCTATTTACTACTACAACAGAGCAATCTCTAAACTTTTTATTTATTGCTTCTTTTTCTTCATCTGTATTGCTAAATATTTGGCCGTCTTGCCAACTAGCATCAAATGTCTTATTAATTCTTTCTACTATATCGTCTGGACTTGAAAAAACATTTCTGTATATCCATATTCCTGGAGCTAATTCTAGTTTTGTAAAATTTATTGGCTCTAGATTAAAAATAATTTCCTTTTTAGCAGGAGATACTGGATTCTGCTCTTTATATAGTTGCCATGCTGTTTTTTCCACTTTTACTCCTTACCACTTAGATAATGGACATGTTGCATTTTTTAACTTTGTTTTTGCAGACATAAAGCATCCGCACTTCTTGCACTGATGAGTTACTTTTATAAGCTCTGGGCATCCCTTGCATATATCCATCCTGGACTCTGCAATTTCTTTATCTGCCATTTCTGTTGTAGGATCAAGCATGTGCCAAGGCCTACTATCACCCAAATTTTTCTTATATTGTTGCCAAGCTGATGTCATAGGACTAGCCCTTTCTATGCTGGTATAAAGTTTTGTCCATCCCACATCCATCCAGGAACAACCTGTGTTGGATGGATTACTGGTATTGATTTTGGATTAGATTGCATTGCTGCATCTATCATTTCTATTTCTTCTGGAGAATATGCTTCAAGGTCGTATGTAATTGTTCCAAAAACATCTCCATCTACTATTGCAGCATACTTCACTGCTCCGCCTAAAGTATCTGATTCTGAAGGAACTAATGGATTTTCTCTAAGATCATCTCCTGGTAAAAAGAAGCTCTCTCCGTCCCAAAAAGATCCAGCGCAGACGTCTGGAACAAGATTTACCTTTATGAAACTTGGATCTGAACTCATTCCAGCTATCCATCTTCCAGATATGTCAAGACTTGATGTAAACTCTAAGACATCAAAGACATCGTTTTCTACAACCATTGCAAATTTATTTGTTAGCATTTTTATTCCTCATATACATGATAATATCATATTGTTTTAGTACTGTCAACATTAACATAATAAGCCTCCGCTGTTTACACAGGCACAAGTTGATGTATATTTTCTAAGTCTTGTACATCCATCTGGACAACATGTACATCCTGAAGACCCACAAGGAACTATTACTTCGCCGCAAATAGCACCTGGAGTACATCCTGCAGAAGGTGTAGGTGCTACTGGTGTAGGTGCTACTGGTGTAGGTGCTACTGGTGTAGGTGTAGGTGCTACTGGTGTAGGTGCTACTGGTGTAGGTGCTACTGGTGTAGGTGTAACTGGAGTTGGAGTTACTGGAGTAACTGGGGTAGGTGTACGTGGAGTTGGGGTTACTGGGGTCACTGGTGTAGGTGTAACTGGAGTTACTGGTGTCACTGGTGTCACTGGGGTCACTGGTGTAGGTGTAACTGGAGTTACTGGAGTAACTGGGGTAGGTGTAGGACCTACTGGTGTAGGTGTAGGTGTCACTGGTGTAGGTGCTACTGGTGTAGGGGTTACTTGATAAACGGCTTTAGTTAGTGATATATTTGTTGTAAAACTTTGTAAGGCTCCACCTGTTGGAGTTTGAGAAATAATTTTACCATTTAAAGTTTGATATGATGGTGTTGATCCTACGCTATTTGTAACCGTATATGTTGTAAATCCAGCAACGTTTAGTGCTAGTATAGCTTCTGATTCTGTTTTGCTTGTTACGTCTGGCAAAATTCCAGATGTTGCTGGAATATAATTTCCTACAACTATTGTAACTGTTGCACCAGGGGCAAGCTGTACTGGGGGTTCTGGAGATTGACCTATAACAACATCTTGCTTTGAGATATCTGGAGTAGATGCGGTAACAATATTATAGGTAAGTAGTGATGATGTAAGTGTTGCTATTGCTGAATTTTTTGTTTGACCTACAACATATGGAGTTGTTACTGCAGATAAAGTTCTTACTGTATATTCAATTTTTGTTTTAAATCTAATTCTTTTTCCAGCTGGAACTGCTTGTGCAATTACAACCCCACCAGTACCTGAATTATCAACAAAATACTTTTCATCTGCTCTCAGACCTTGGCCATCTAGCTCCTGCTGTGCAATAATATTATTTAATCCAAGTAGGTTAGGAACAATTACACGGGCATACGGAACATTTAAATGCTCTACTTGCTGATTTTTATCTTTGGGAAAAGACTGAACGGCCAAGGTAGTCTCCCATTTTACTCTGTTTCTTCTTGAACTACACCAGAAACTGTAAGGTTAATTGCTCCAGAAATAGAACATCTTGCATACAACTTATCTGATACCTCTAAAACTTGTACAATATCTGCAACCAATGTTGAGTTTGCTTCTATTTCTACGTCCTGCATAATAGCGTTAATTGAAGATGGTGATCCTTGAAATCCAGTTATTGCAAGTCTTACGTTAGCAGCAGTTCCTGTTACATTAGAAAGCAATACCTGCTTCATGATTGTTTTGCTTTGGGCAACATAAACTGCCTGATAATCATCAATCAGGTTATATGGACCAACTATTCTGGTTGGTATGTATCCCATCTTATCCCCTAACTAAACTACTTGCCACTTAATAGCAAGAGAAGTCTCTACTGTATCTATTTCTGCCTGTGAAAGGACTCTGTTAAATATTGCAATTTCTCCAACAGATATGTTACCAAATGCTGATAGGTATCTACCTATTGATTGACCTGTCATAGATGAGATTGATCCAGTTCCTGCGCCAGATGCCTCTTCTACTTTATTTCTTCTCAAAAACTTTTCTTGGTTCAAAGCATTGTATGTCATTATAAACATTTCTGTTGTGTTTGTTGAAACGTTTGGAATAATTGCGTTAAGGTCGTCTGAACCAAAACCAAACTTAAACGATGTTGCTGAGTTGTAACCGATTTGTAAGTTTGTTCTTGTAAGTCCACCCTGACCTCCAACAATCCACTTTTGAATTGGTGTATCTGGTCTATTACATACAATTGCAATTGTCATTGAAGATGTATTTAAGAAAGATAGTGTTCCATCTCCCATAAGCATAAAGTCATTTGAACCATCATGTACAACTCCAGCCTTTCCTCCTACAGTATTAAGAGTATATCTTGGCTGTTGATTAGATGTTGCTTGTGCAGCATGTCTTGAATTTCCAGAACGGTCTCTCCATTGAGAAACATCGTTAGAAGCATTTTTTGTAAATGTATTTAGCGCATCTGCATCATAATGCATTTGCAATCCAGCTGTTACTGGAAAGGCTGCTCTATTAGCAGTTCTAAAGTTAAATAATACGTGAGGAAGCATTATGCCCCCTTTGCAGGATCCTCTGGCCAGATAACATCAGACGGACTTTTTGCTGATGTAATGTCTCGAAGTGCAGCACGATACTCTGCATACTTCTTTGTCATTTCTGGTGTTAGAGTATCTGCTAGTTGAGTCCAGTCAGTCTTTGTAAGCAAATCATTTCTTTTCATCTTAATTCTTGCCCATGCATTTTCATCTGAAAGCTTTTTTGCTTCGACTCCGATTACTTTTCCGCCTTTTGTAACCTTTGGTGCCTCTAGATAAACTAATTCTTCAGTATCCTGATTGTATGGCATTGTCATTTCAACTTCTGTTACGTTGTTTAGTGTTAGCCACTCTTTATCTGGACCAGAAGCAGCAAAAGATACGCTTGGAAAGAGTTCTGATAATGATCCAAACTTTGATACTTTTCCATCTTCTAAAATTGCGTACATTATATCTCCTATGCTGCGTTAATATCTGCGAATGCTACTCCGCCGTAAATTGTTGTTCCCTGATTTGGGGTAAAGAAATTAAGTAGTGTTACGTTTGCAGATAGCGTTGGAGCTGATGCAGATGAATCCCACTTAATTGATGCTGGCCAGTTAATTGTAAAGAGTGAACCACCCTTAATTTCTACCTGCCAAAAATATCCTGTTGAAACTGCTGGAAAACCAGTAAATGAAACTGTTGTAGTAGCACCTGGTTGCCATCTATGAATAGCTGCTGCTGTAACATCTATAGCAAGGGTTCCTGATGAAACAGTGTTGTAATTTACTCTCTTGACTGCAGTATTAAAATAGTCGTAACCATTTCCGTTAATTGGTGCCTGAACAAAGGTATAAGCCCAAAGTGGAGGTGTTACTTGTGTTGGTATCGATGTAATTGCCATAATTATCTCCTTGTTATATTATACCTTAATTTATTTTAGCCCAGTATTTAATTATGCATATTCCTGAGCCGCCAGTTCCTGAAGCAGTATCTGAATTAGATCCTCCACCGCCTGAGCCTGAGTTTGGTGCAGCTGACTTATCATGTTCGCCATGAGTATGGTTTCTTCCCATCCCTCCGCCACAAGATCCGTTACCTCCACCACATCGTCCTGCTCCGCCGCCTCCGCCTGCGTAACCTTCAATTCCTGCTCCGCCTTCTCCACCCATTGCATCTTCATGAGATGTGCTGTTTCCCATTCCTCCACCTCCGCCTGATGAACCTTCTCCTATACCTCTACCGCCAGCACGTCCAGCATCAAAGTCTGCCTGGTGTCCTCCGTGAATTGCTCCACCAGTCATTCCTCCTTGAGAAGCTCCGCCGCCTCCGCCTGCTCCGCCCCATGAACGTTGCCACTCTGAACCTCCGCCTCCGCCTGAGCCAGAGCCTGTTCTATTTTCTGCACCTGGACCCATCGATCCATTATTTCCATCACGGCCATTATCTGCGGCCCAACCTCCGCCGCCTCCGCCGTATGCAACCATATAAAATGTATTTCCAGATGTTCCAAACGCTGAGTTTCCGCCATTGTTTCCATTAGTTGCACCAGATACCGCTGCTCCGCCGTTTCCAATTGTAACTGGAATAACTCCAAGTGACGCTATAGATGAGATATTGAGAATTCTTCTTACAAACTGGCCTGCTCCGCCTCCTCCGCCATAACGTGAGTTATTGTTTGAAGTTCCACCTGATCCACCACCACCAATTAATGTTACTTCAATAAAGTCAGCAATGTTGGCTGGACGTGTCCAGTTACCATTTGCAAGGACTGTCTCTTCTTTTTGAATAAAAAGAGGAGTTGGTGGAGTTACGTTTCTGACAACAGAACCTAGCGTATCCTCAAGTCCTGGGATCATTATCTGTTGAGTTGTGCTTAGAACTGTTGGCATTTAATTCTCCTTATACCTCTCCGATAGCTTGAGTTATGTTCTCAACTTCGGTCAATACTTCTTCTTCAAAAGCTCCAGGGACTGGGGCTGCTTCTACATTTGTAACTGGAGGAACAAACTCTCCGTCTACATATGTCCAATCTACTGATGGCCACGGATCCATATCAGAAACATCAATCACTGTATATTCTTGATAATCTGGGTGAGACTCTAAAAATTCTTTAGTTCCACCGTAAACAGAATTTACAATTGTTTCTCCATCAATTAAAACGAATCTACTTGTCATTATGATATCCTTCTATAATATTCTACTATAATTATTCCGCTACCACCTTGGCGTCCTACTGAACCACCATTCATTCCACCACCACCGCCTGAGCCAGTTCCATCAACGCCAGCAACTCCTCCATTATCTCTAATGGCATCGCCACCCTGTCCTCCACCAGAAGATCCAGCTCCACCTACTCCACCGCCGCCTCCGCCGCCGCCTGCAAGACCGTTGATTCCTGAGCCTCCTCTTCCTCCAGAAGTATGATATGTTCCCCAAGAGTTTGAAATTCCAGTTCCGCCCATAGATGCGCCGAATCCGTAAGCTCTTCCTCCTGGATATCCACCATAGAATGTTCCATTTGTTCTTACATGGCAAAATGCGTTGTGTCCTACTTCATTGGCTCCACCGCCTCCGCCTGAGCCAGAGTATTGGTACTGCCAGTATCCTCCACCGCCTCCGCCTGAGCCTGAACCTTGAATGTTATTTGCTCCTGCACCACATGTGCCAGCGTTTCCGCTTCTTCCCCAGTCTCTAGCATATCCTCCACCGCCGCCGCCGTATGCAATAAGATGAAATGCGTTTCCGCTTACTCCAAAGGATGTGTTTCCTCCGTTGTTTCCATTAGAGTTTCCTCCAACTGAAGCGCCACCAACACCAATAACTACTGGAATTGTTCCTCCAGCAGCCACTCCTGCAATATTTACAAATCGTGTTAGGTACTGACCAGCTCCACCTCCGCCTGAGCCAGGACCAGTCCATGATGTTGCAGATCCACCTGATCCACCGCCACCAACACAAGTTACCTTGATCCAGTCTGCAATCTGAACTGGGTTTGCTGGACGTGTCCAGTTACCAGTTGCATAAATTCTTTCTTGGACTGGCAAGTAAGCACCACCATTAACTACAAGGTTTGCCGAAACAATACTTGTTAATGTTGAGGTAAGGCCTGGTAAATAGGTTTGCCCTGTTGTAGTACCTACACTGTATGTCATTTGTAACCCCTAACTAAATTATATTAAACTTCGTTTACTTTTACGCCAGAAATAAATACTGAGCAAGCGCTTGCTGTGTTCTGATAAACAGATATTGTCTCTACTGTATTCAAAACTGTCTTTGAATCCAAAGCCACTAGTGAACGTGGTGGAATATCTAGGTTCTTGCAGAAGAATACTCCTGCCATCTTGATGCTTACCTGAGCTGCGACATCTGTATTGTTATTAATTGAAATTCCAGTAACAACATCGATTTGTGATGCTGGTACGGTATACACAGCTATATCTGATGTTCCTGGGACATTCGCATAAAATCTGACTGGTGTTACTACTGTAGCCATATTAAATTACTCCCATGTGTGAATATATCTTAAAATTATCTAGCACCGCTTCTACTGAAGCTACTGCTGCTAGCCCTGCACTTTGAACATTAGAAACCTGAGTTCCTCCTGCTGTTCCAATTTGTGTAACAGCTCCAGAAGAAGCTGTCTGAATCTCGTTGATCTTTGCTGCTGTTGCTGCAAGAACGTCATTAACGCCAAGCAGGTTGCCCATTGATTCGATGGCTTTAGCCAAAAAGACTAGATCCTGTGTATTTAAAGTTGAACCTGACAAAGCATTAACCTTTGTCTTAAAAAGGTCAATCTGTGTCTGTAAACTATCATAACTTGGCATTTATCTCACCTCTTGTTAAATTATACCTTAAAATCCTTTAAGATGGCGGCACTGGCCATGAAAGGTCTGTGCCTGCCTTTACCTGCTCTAATGTTATAGTAGAAGGAAAATCTCTTAGTGCTTGTCTGTATGCTGCCCAAGCTGTCGTTTTTTCTTCAGAAAGCGGTACCTGCGGATTAACAGTCCAATCTGAATCTACTAGCAATTTTGCTCTTTGATCTCTAACTCTTTGTTTGACTCCGCTTAAAAGCAATGCGTCGTTTTCAGACTCGATTTCTTCAGAAGTCATTTCTACAGCCTCTCCATCGACCAATCTAAATCTTTTTCCGACTACATCATCTCCGACTTGATACCAGCCATCGCCAGGATCTTCAGTAGCAAGCATAGACTCGGTTTGATTTCCTAATTCGTCAAATTTTGAATAGTACATTATCTATCTCCAAACAATTCTGCTGTTCTGCGCCAGATTCTATAAGAGTTTCTTACGTTATACTCATTGTTCTGGTCATTATATGTATGTGCTGCATGTGTCATCTTAAGGTCTGGCTGTACCCAGAAATTGCTAAATGTAGAATCTAAATTATAGAACATATTTGAGTCCAAGTACCAGGCTACGTAACCAGATTGCCAGTAATACATTGTATTTGTTTGAGTAACCGCTACTGTAGTTCTTGCTGGAATTGTTATTCCCCATGACCATTCATAATATGAGTTTCCACCAGTTCTATTTACTGGTACTGACCAGTTAATATCTGTGACTGCATTGTATGAGCCATTAGCATTTGGATAACCAACACAAACACCTGATCCGTCGTAACCAGAGGCCCAGTAGTTTGAATAGTGACCCCACATGCTTATAGACTGTGCTGCGGTTGGGTGATGATTTCTTAAAAATATAGTTCTTAATCTAAATGGAGAGTAAGCAGTGTTTCTATTGTGTGCAATATGAACATCATCATTTCCTACCTGAGAGTTCTTTGCATAAACAAGTCTGTTATTTTCATAGGACATTGATGAGTATCCAACAGTATTTTGACGGTTGTTGGTTCCAAGAGAATACCAGAATGCTCTTTCTGAGTCAGCGTTTGATCCAGCACCAGTCAGATAGTTGTGATAGTTTGTCCATGATTCACCGTTTGCCCATGTCTGCCACCATGTTTGATTTCTTTCGTTAATCGTGGTAATTGTTGGAATCATGTATGGACGGCGAGAACCATCTGTTACTTCCTTAAATAATCTATCTTCAGCCTGTGATATATTTAAAGAAATACCAGACTGATTAGTTTTTATCGTATTTAAATTAGCCAATTAGAACACTCTCCATCCATAAGTCGAACCACTGTATACCATTGTAACATTTCCACCATTTACGTTAAACACTAAATCTTCTCCAGCTCCATTAATTGTAGAACCATTTCTTAAAACAGTAAAGTTTGTTGTTGCTGAAGTTCCTGCCGCATCTACAATTTGAACATTAGCTCCAACAGTAGGGGTGATGGGCAAAGTAACTGTTTGGCCAGCGCTAGGAATAACAAGAATTCTATCTTTATTAGCCATAGTATATGTGCTATCTGTAATTACTTTCCATGTTGATGGAAGGTTTGGTCCTAGTTGTGAGTTAATTGTATTTACTTGTGAAGACAGTCCGCTAAAGTCAGAAAGACTTGTAGATACAAAGTTCTCTACGTTATCGAGTCTTGATTCTTGATCTGCCTGACTTGTTTCTAGATCTGTAAGCCTATCTCCATTAACTGAAGAGTTTATAGTTGCAATAGCTGCAACTTTAGCCGCTTCAATTGCTGCTATTCTATCTACTGTTGCTTGAAGAATATCATTTACGCCTAGCGAAGAGCCCAAGGCGTTCAAAGCAGATGCCAATAATACTAGATCGTTTGCATCCATTGTTGTTGCAGTTAATGCATCAACTTTGGTTTTAAATAACTCTATCTGTGCAGATAGCGTAGTATAGTCTGGCATTTATTCTCCTTTTATGCCTGAGCTTCTGTCCATGTTACACGAGCTGAGATATTTGCAGCTGCTGTACCAATGTTAGTTGCTACAATTGTAAGAACATCTGGACCGTTAGGGAATGATGGGTTAGTCTGAGATCCATTACCATTTAGAATAGAGTTACCAAGGTCACGAATCTTTTGTGCGTTAAAGTTTGTTACAGAGAATGTACCACCTGTAGGAGCTTCGGTATAGAATGCGAACACACGGTCACCACCACCAATTGTATTTGTAGGAGATGTAACTGTTGCACCCTGAGTACCAGTATTATCGTGGAAGATAACTTGAGCTAGAGAACCAGCTCCAACACGAACTGTTTCCCATGCTGTAGGCAATGTTGGACCGTTCATAGATGCTGGATTTAGAATTCCTTCAATTAGGAACTGACCTGAAGCCAAAACTCCAATAGAGTCAAGCTTCAACTGCATTCTATTTGCTAGCTCACGAGTACCAAAGTTTCTTGCAATACCGTTATCTACGGAAGGAGCAATTCTAATAGAAATCAGCGGACGTGGAATTGGAGTCGAACCAAGTGACTGTTGAACAGTACCGTTTGGAATAACAGATGTTTGTGGCTCATCTGGTCCAGTATTTGCATATGTAAGTGTATTTCCTGAAGCTGCAGTAAGAGTAAATACTCCATTGTATGAAGTAGAAACTGTTGCAGTTCCAGATGCTGCTGCATAAGAAACGTTTGGCTGACCTATTCTTGAATATGTAAGAGTATTATTATTTGGAACAGACGCTACTGTGTATGTTCCGTTAAATCTTGAATCAAGTCCTGTTACTGTTACTTGGTTTCCAACAACAGCATCGTGGTCGGACGCCATGTAAATAGTTGCAACACCAGATGTTATTTGTCTACCAGTAATAGTTGATAGCTGTAGAATTCCAGAAATTGTTGCTGCAGATCCAACCTGCAATCCGTGATTTGTTGATGTTGTTAAAGTAACAACGTTTGAAGCACGTGAACGGTTTGTAACTGTTGCAGAAACTGTACCAGATCCACCAACCTGTAGATATCTTTGCATACCAGCAGTAAAGAGGTAGAATGAGTCATCATTGAATCCACCATCCATAATTACGGATGATCCCCAGTGTGACATAACTGGTGCACAGTTTTGAGAAATTGTTTGAATAGAAACTTGAGCATTACCAGATCCACCAGGAATTGATAGGTCTGGCACAAAGTTTACAAGGCTGGATGTTCCAGTTAGAACATAAGGTTGTCCTCCATAAACCAAGGTCTGTGGAGCTCTTCTAATTACTGTAATTGGGTAAGCACGTAATGTAGAGTTATATGCACCAATTTGAGTATACTCACAAATTTCAAAGTTTGTGTTATCAGAAATTCTTAGGTGACCTTGTGCTGGCCATCTGTCAACATTTTCTACGTAAAGAAGTGTTTGCTGTGGGAACAATGTTGAACCGCTTACTCCATCTCCTCCTGCAATTAATCTTGTTGATTCAAGTGGCTCGTTAATTGTTTCATAACGAGCTGGAAGGTTACCAGAACGCATATATGCTGCTGTATTAATATTGTTGTTTGAAATCTTATGACCCCAAGCAATGTCTCCTTCTGTTGTTCTGAGACCGAATCTAATATAGCCAGCTCCATACCATGAGTAATCAATATATGTCATCTGCATCTTTGAAAGATCAATCTTAAATCCTGAAGGACCTGTTCCGTCAAATCTATCTATGTTCCACTCATCTAGAGGAATTTTTTCTACCTGAGTAACCATGTATCTTGCAGATGTATTTGATGATCCACGATATGCTGGAGAAACATACATCTGTGTATCAGAATCAATTCCAATAACACGATATGACTGTCCACGAATAACAATGTACTGTCCAACCACAAGCTGCTTGCGGAATCTTGTTCCTTGACCTGTAATTAGGTTAGAGTATTGAGTACATGTTAGCTTTCCGAAAAGCTCTTTATTTGAGAATCTTTTAACTGCATAAAGCTTTGTTCCATCATACTCAAAATAGAATCCGTTTTGCTCATCATATAGACCTGCACGTGTTGCTGAGCCCTTCCAGCGGTATGCTGTTAAGAATGCATTAACACCACCTGGATATTGATCTAGTCCAGAAATTGTTTGTGTAAATACTGTTTGAAGTCTAAGCTGTGTGTTATTAAGAACTTCATATACAGTGTGTACACCATTATATGGGTTGTATCCAATTGTTTCAATTCCCTCAAGAAGTACTTCTGCGCCTGGCTGTAGGTTATGGTCTTGAAGTGTTGTAATATTAATGTAGTTTGACCCCGCTGCAGTTGATGTTGCATAGATATCTGTAATATCAAATGTAGGTGTAAACTTAGTTCCTGTTGAGAACTGAATTGACTTACCTGACTGATAACGGAAGTAACGACGTGTCTGACGAATTGTTTGTGTTCCGCATACGTTATTAGCAGTTGAAAGAATAACACCACCGTCAAATGGTCTGTGGTCTACGTATCCTTCTGGTCTTACATAAAATCCTAGCTGGTCAGTATTGATTGGGTTTAATACTGTATTTGGTGATTTAAACTGAAGTGTAGTAGCTGTAGGAACTTTTGTTACCAAGTAGTTTCCGTCGATTGATGTTGCAGAAGATCCTGCAAACAAAACTGTAACTCCAGCGTAGAGTCCATGTGGTCTCTGAGTCTGAATTGTAATTGTAGATCCGCCTGATGCGGCTGATGCTTCATCTGATACCGCTGCAAATGCATTGAACTGTCCTGGAATTCCTCCTGGGATATGTGCATTATCAAAAATACCGCCACCATAAATTGTTGTCAGTGTTCCATCAAGCAACTCTCCTGCAGGAATTACTCCTTTTGCTACATAAGTAAATGCGTTTGCATTTAAAACTTGAATAACAGATGTACCGTCTGCAAGTGCGTTTAATGTTTCTTGTACGGAAACAATATCGCCGCTGTTAAGTCCATGAGGAGCTAATGAGTTTGTATTTACTGTAATTGTAGATCTTGGTGAAGCTCCGTTAGATGTTACTGAAGTTAAATCAAATGAGTTTCCTCCAGTACCTCTTGAGAAGAATGATGGGTAATTGTTTTGAAGTGTAAGTGTTTCCCACTTAGAGTTCTGAACTGAGTATTCGAAGTCTGTATCGATAAGAGACTGCGGAGTAGAAACACGCATTTTTCCAACTGCATCGATCATTGTCTCTGCTGGCAAGAATCTTTCTACTGCATCATCGTAAATAATTGATAGATCATCTGTTGATGCCATATCAGCAGTGTTATACTCTAATGTTACTGTTGTGTCAGGTGATGTTGGGTGGTCGCTGATGGAGTAAGCAAGCGCACCTAGGTTTTGATCTGAGAAGTTATAGATAACCTTATTACGTGTTACGTTTGTTATCAGCATGAGTCTTTCACGCTGAATTGGTTCAGGAATTATAATTGTTCCAGCTACTGGATTAAATATGTAATCTCTGTTTACTAACGTTCTTCTAGCCATTCATTTTCTCCATCTTATAGAATAAAGCTTGTTGCTGATATTGTTCCAGTAACAGTTGAAAGATTTGCAAGGGTATTATACTTCGGAAAGTATATACCTAAGTTTAGCAGAATATCTAATTCATATGCAGATACTCTTCTTTCAATGTCCGCCACAACAATTTCTCCAGTAGGACCTGTTGGTCCTGCTGGGCCTTGCGGTCCTGCTGGACCAATAATATTATCCGCTAGTGTCCAAGCTGGTGTTGGAAGTGCACTAAATGTAAATAGGTCACCAGTTGTGGTGTTTAAAAACTGATCTCCAGTGAAGTAGCCAGAAGTTGAAACTGGATTTAATGAACCAGTAAAATACTTTGAGCCTCTTTCACCTGTTGGGCCAATAGGACCCTGAATTCCTTGTGAACCTGCTGGGCCTGCAACTCCCTGCGGACCTTGTGGTCCTGCTGGGCCTGCCGCACCTGCGGGTCCTACTGGACCTTGTGAACCTGCTGGACCTTGTGGTCCTGCTGGACCTGTAGGGCCTGGACGTGAACCAGCAACGGTAACCCATTGCGTTCCATCATAGCGTTTTAATGACATTAGCTCACACTCCTTATAGAATTATACCAAATTCTTTATAATAATCCCAT
>JACCDW011102907.1_pt1 | contig 27063 bp, 29 predicted proteins | sample 7449781 | NCBI WGS metagenome assembly JACCDW01 (sample SAMN15323449, study PRJNA562643) | freshwater metagenome | isolation source: river surface water | place: USA:Blue River Watershed | collected 2017-08-18
CAATAAGATCGAGGGAATGATTGGTCAAAAGGAACTGTCAAACCGTAGAAAAGTTAAAAATGTTACTATCGGTAAAATCGATGTTGCCCGTGTTATATCAGTTGACGAAAAGAAAGGTTATATTGATCTTTCAAAAAAGAATGTTTTAGAAGATGAAGCCATTGAATGTAAAGAAAAATGGGCAAAAACAAAATCAGTCTATACAATGATTTATGATCTTTCCATCGTAAGGAAGATTCTCATCTCCGATTTATATGAACAAATCGTTTGGCCTCTTAATAAAAAACATGGTCACGCATATGATTCCTTTTTATTAAGTCTTTCAAATCCGCAAACCATTCAAGAAATTGATTCAGATCTTCAAACAATTATCGAAAACAGACTTCGATCAAAATTGTCAACCCTTCAAAAAGTAATTGACGTAACGTGCTTCCAATACGACGGAATCGACGCCATCAAAAAAGCGCTTAAATGTGTAGAAGATGTTTCTCCGGACATTCTAATCCATTTTAATTCGCCGTCCTTTTCGTTAAGTATTACGACAACTGACAAGGAAAATGGTATGAAGTTGTTGGAGACGGCATGCGATGCGGTTTCTAAAAAAGTAAGTGAATTTGGTGGGAGTGTAGTAGTTAAAATATAAATTATATCTTATAATTTATATTCCTCCAAAAGTGTAAGATTCTCAATTCTTCGAAAGATTTTTCGAAGACATTCCAGTGTGCGCCATTTAACTCTGCTATCGTCCGCCTCCCATTCATCATCCATATCCCATTCATTCTCACTTGGATACAGACCTTCGTCATCTCCGTCTTCTCTCAATTCAAACCCAAATCGTTCGAAAAAAGACTCTCCGTTAAACCATGATTTTTGAAAGCTTTTTAGATCAAAAAAATAGTGCGCTGTTTTAGTTTGACATACTTCAGATAGTTCATAATCGCTCAAGTTGGATTTATTTTCGTTACCAATCTCTTGACGATATACGATATCGTTATTTAGATAGATGAGATAGCGGGTAAGAGTATTGATTATGACACGGTACATCTTACCATCAACGACCGATTGATTATCGTCTAGTTCATTATACTCATTATGTTCATTATGTTCATTATGTTCATCATACTCATACAAGTGAATAAGGTCCGTATCGATTTCCATATTGTCTTTTAGATAAAATTCATCGGAAATCAGTGCCTTCACATTATATACAAGAGAAATATCTTCACCCACTTGAAGTTCTTGCAAATCTCCAGATAAGAAACAGAGAGTAATGATCATTATACGTTTATTATGTTTAAGTCTAATTAAACATAATTTCATTTTTATTTTTTTATTTATTGGCACGTTTGATTGGTGCGCTTGGTGGTTGAAGCAGGATTGTTTGGATCCGACAAATCCGTAGTAAACATTGGCGATGTACCAACTGTCCATAAACAACAAGGATCTCCCATTTCGAGACCATTTGACTGTCCGTCTCCATCGGAATCTGTCATGCAAAGGCCCCGTGACCATTTTCTAGAGTTTGATACATACGCGTTAGCAAATGAAGTGTAACGTTTTGTCGCACCGCCTGGATGTCCGAGTTCAATGGCGGAGGGTGGTACAGTATTTCCGTTGGGAACATTTCCATTGTATTGGGGGTATCCAGATGATTTATGCAATGAAAGGAGGAGAGTCATATAAAAAACGATTTTTGTCAATTTAGTAAACATATCTCTTTTATCTTATAAAATAAACCTATAAATTATTTTTTATGAATTATGGATCAAAAATAATGGCTTGGATTTTAGTCACATCCGTGTTGGTATTAACCTGAAAAATACCAATCGGAGTTTTTTTCCAGAAATATCGACGATCGGCTCCACACAGTGAATCAGACAAAGAAGGATACGCTTCAAAAATGGCTCCGGGAAGAGCGTTTTCCATTTCTTCTTTCAAACGTCGGTATTCTATTCCGGAGATGCACGCATATAAATTCGAATCACGTTTGTATAAAATGATTGATTGATTGATAAGGTCAAGTTGTTGCTGGGTAAGGTTGCTGTTGTTTTTTTCAAAGTTGGAGTTGAGTTCAGAGAGCGAAAGAAAAAGAGAAGACGACGAAGGGGTCTCGAAAGCGGAAGCGTTAGCCATTATATACACGTGTGTATTGTAGGATACGAAATTGTTTATAAAATCAATTTTATAAACATATTTATTTAATAAAATATGGGTTGTTGAAATGGTTTAAGTGCTACGGTCAAATGAGTTCCACTTGACCCGATGGAGTGGTAATTTTTAATTTTCATTTAAATGAATGAATGTGAATATAAGAATAAATAGATACGAAAATGTTTAATTTGATCTCCAAAAAGCTTAGAACTCCTCAATATCGTCTCATTTCAAAGAAATTGAAAAAGAAACCACAACCCGAAGTGATCGACACGGAAGATGACTTTGATTTTAATCCTTTGAAATCGCTTTTTTCCCCAAAACAAGAACAATCAGACACTGAGAAAAATCACATCTACTACTATACTGATGTCACCCAAGAAAGCTGTCTTGATCTGAATCGTAAAATCAACGATTTGAACAAAGAATTGCTGAAACAGTCGATTGAATACGACTGTCCTCCGCCAAATATTTATCTCCATATCAATTCTCCTGGAGGAGACCTTCTCGCAGCGTTTTCCACCGTAGATGTGATTAAAAACTCGCGTGTGCCCATTGTTTCGATTGTGGAAGGAAGCGCTGCTTCTGCAGCCACGATTATGAGTATGGTGTGTCACCGTCGATACATTACCCCCAACTCATTTATGTTGATTCATCAATTGTCTTCGGGATGTTGCGGTAAATACGAAGAGCTTAAAGATGATTATATTAATAATACAAAGTTTATGAACTTGTTGTATAAATTGTATAAGAAACATACGACGATGAGCGATAAAGAGATTAAAAAGATTTTGACACACGATAGTTGGTTGACGAGCAAAGAGTGTTTGACGAAAGGATTGGTAGACGGATACTGGAAATCGGGAGTCACTTCGTTGAAGATTGGAAATTTGTTTTCTCAACCCTCCTTCTCCTCGCTAAGTCAACAAGATGAACCAGAAGAAGATGACGATGAGGTCATTTCATTTGATGACGATGAAGATGAAGACGAGGGTAAGAAAAAACCGGCAAAGCGTGCAAAGAAAAGTGTAAAAAAGTAGATATAAAATTATAAGTTAATTTTTCGAAACATATCCATAAGGGTCAACCAAGCCTTCTTTTTTAGAGGCGATCAACATAAGTACATTCCTTAGTTGATCTTCGTCACACCCCCAATCTTCTAGCAACAAAAGAGAAAGTTCTTCAACCGATTCGATCGGGCATTTAAATCCTGGAATGGTAATCTGATAGTTATCATATGCTAAATTGAATCCGATGCCATTTTTTGGAGAAATCGAAATTGTATGCATAATAAAAAAGGTTTTATCTATTAATATATGTAATAGATAAGGGTTTTGAATGTTTTAATTCATTTTTATAAAATTAAAATTATGTAAAATAAAATTATATTAAATATGGAAACGGTACAAACACTTCACATTTGTACATTATACAAACAACATAGACAAAATCGATTGTCTTTTTTAAACGTATTACAAGAAATATGCGAAAATAATCCGCAATCATTACAATCTCTTGATTCTCATTTGTTATCAATTATGCATTATGCTGTTCATTACAATGATATTGAAACCGTGTGTTTTATTTTAGAGAAACAGACTTCATTGGTTAATATAGAAGGTGTCCTCCGACGGACTCCTTTATTTTTTTCAACGGATAAGGATATGACTGCGTTGTTAGTAGCAAACGGTGGTAATCTAGATCACGTCGATGAAGAAGGTAATCTTTCGTTTCATTGTTTATTGGAAAGATGTTCGTTAGAAACTATTTCTTATCAAATTGACCATATCAAATTGTATATATGGAATGGTGTAAACGCATGTTATCGAAACAATGGTTTGGTAAGTGTAAAAGATTTGTATCATCATATCTTTCCAGAAGAAAGAGAGAATGACGGAGAAGATGAAGAAATTAGAGATTATATGAAAACTACAAATGATATTGACATGATGAGCAGCATAAACAGTATAACAAGTGTAAATAGTATAGAAAGTATTAACGGAGAAGGTCCAGGTTCTTAAGAACAAGCAAACTAGTTAATTCTTTTCCACGTATATCTCCTTCTTTCACGCAAAATGTTTTGTATGCGATATTAGTACTTTCTCCGTATCGTTCGACGACGTATTCTCTGTCGAGCTCGTCTAGTATTTTGATTAGACTTGGCTGATGGATCGGATAGTGTTGGTTTTTTCGAAGACCAATTAAAAATAATGGAATTTTTTTAGATAAACAGAGTTCAAAAGGTCTTTCCGAAGAGTAGCGAATATATTCTTTCCAATCGTTTCCGTTATACATGTCCAGGATGGATTCAGAAAAGGTAAAGGGGAACTGTTCAGCGGTTCGTACGAGTTCGGGAAGTTTGTTCAGTTTGACAGGATTGGGTTTAAAAGAAATATTAGAGATTCGTCGACAAAAGGACTTGAACATATTTTATTTTACGTGTAGTGATTAAATTTTAAATTTAAAAAATTTAATGTAAGATAAAGTTATGAGTGTTGCCGAATCGTTAGAAAACATTGAATTGAAAGTAAAGGAAAATGTTGACATAAAACAAAATGAAGTAAAGCAAACTGTTGAACAAGCCAAACAACTTACTATTACAGACGTAATCAATCACTTTGTCCATCAAGAGAAAGTCGATGAATACAAGAAAACCTGTTCTGAAAAAGTGTCCGATTTTGATCTGGGCGCCCACCTTCTTCAGTTGATTGTCAAATTCTGTCCTAACTCAATCACACAGATTAACCAGGCATTGAATGAGGCGTTATCAGATGGTGTGTTGGACCCGATCGACGTACCACCGTTGATGGTTGTTTTTACACGAGTATACAAGACAGAAATCAGACGATTTTTTAAGAATATCAAATCAATCGTAAAAGATGCAAAAGAGATTAAAAATAAAGAGTATTCTTTTTCAGATTTTGTTGATCTTCTCAACTTTTTGTTTAATCTTTTATGCAGTTTGGGTGTCATCAACATCCCCAATAAAGAAAAGTTTCAAAAAAGTTTACAAGCCTCTCTTGATCTTCTTGATATGATGGTAGATGAAGATGGATTATGCCCTTGTTTTTAAATTTACTAAATAGAATTTAGTAAATATATCCTAATATCCTTTATAATTCAAGTCACACACAAAAATATTGTTTATAATGGTACCATAGTTTCCGGCTCCGCACCGTTCTCCTATATTTGGATCAATACAAAGAATCGTTTTACCGCCTTGAGGGGACCTACGCCACCAACCATTATAACCTCCTGGAACGCTGCCCTTACATCCTCCATTGGTCCATATATAGTTAAAACAGTCTAACGTCACACTGTTTGCTAGATCATCCATTTTATATTTCTCACAAGGATTTGTAGTAGTTGTTGACGTATCACTTTTAGAAGAAAGGACGATTCCTAAAGCGATACCCGATGCGATACATAAAACGAGGAGAAAAAAGATAAGTCGCTTGTGTCTCCAACAGAAAAAATCACATTCTACATTCCAGCTATAAGTATACCCATAACTGTCAGGTATATAATTATTGATTTTGACAGGAGGAGGCGTTTCAACGGTAATATGAATTTCTTTAACGTTCTTCATAATTGATGTTATATTTTCGAGTTAATGTAGATTTCAATTTTATCTTACTTTTTGGTAGCGTGCCATCTCTTGGCAATTTCCTTCATTCTCTTTGTGACTTTTACACTTGGAGAAAAGGTCTTCATTTCCTTTTTGACAAATTTGTTATAGGCAGAAAGCTTTTTGCCAGACTTTTTGACCGATTTTTTGGGTGATCGTTTTACAGATTTGGGCATTTTTATATATTATAAATATTATAAATTTAATTTTTGTTTTAATTGATTCAGTCCATATTTTATCACATAACCAAGCTGTTCTAAACGTGTATCATACAATTTACCATTTTCAAGTATATCCTTAAAAATTTGATCTCGATGTTCGTATTTGGTTGTTCCTCCAAAAAGATGCAAGATAAAACAGTTTGTTGTCGGTATATTATGATTATACGCAATATAACTATCCAGTAACATAAATTGATTCGAATAACTCGTACCGAGCAAGTCATTCATCACACCCTGTTCATAACAGTTTCCAGACCATCCTCCTTTTAAGGAATAATCTCCCTTTTCATCTTTACACTCCTCTTTCTTTAGATAAGTGGAAATACAATCGTCGATAAAGGATCTTCCGATCTTATCGTTTTTAATGATAAAAATGCCTGCATTATAATTTTTTTCAGATGTTAAATCTTTTCCGATAAAGATTGACTTGTTTGAACGTGATAAAACCGATTCTAAGGAAATTGATGGATCGATAATCACCGTATCACTGTCGAGCCACATTACATAATCATATACGGGTTTATTATCCTTATTCAAACGTAACAAGTCTTGAACCACTTGCAATTTTTGCCAGTAAATAGGGAGTTTTAATGAGTTGGTATATGCATCTAAACTAAAATAAAGGTATCCGTGTTTGATCGCATACTGATATAGATTTTTGTTATGGATTTCCAGCATATTTGTTTTACGTGTTTCTAAGGTAACGATTGCGATTTTCTTTTTGTTATCCTTAGACGTATTATTCACCATTTTGCTTTTTAAATATTTTAGATCATCTTGATCAAATGTATATTTTTGATAAACATAAGTAAGATTTGCAATAAACACAATAAAAATTAGTAGAAGAATAAGAATAATATTTACGACCTCTAACGTATCGTCGCTTTCCATTTATTTATATTTAGCATAAAATATAAATTTACTTACTTTTTCTGACCTTACTATTTCGTTTTATCGATCGTTTTTTACTTTTTCTCACCTTACTCTTTTTTACCTTTCTCGGCTTTTTTACTGATCTCTTTCTTTCCCTTTTACCAAGAAGCCCTCCTGGAACAAACTCTGCTGCGTAAGGGTTTAATTTTTTACGAAAAGGTCCTGCTTTCTTAATGAAATTTTCCACATTAAAATCTTCAATGGTAGCATTGACCCTGTTATTTTTCTTGAATTCTTCGATACCATTTACATTTAGCCAAAAAAGTTGAAGAACTTCGTCATTATCTGGATGAACGAGTCCCATTTCTTCTTGGCTCATTTTGTATAGAAAAAACACTCGATCCGCGATTCTCATACGTTTTTCTTCGTCCAACTCCAGATGATAAGGATAACAGGTTTCTTGTCTGAATTCACGTTCCGCTGTTTTTATCCAAGGTTCTTTATAACCTGTTTTTTTGTTTTGAATACGATGCCCTTTTGGAAACGACCAGTATTCTACGTTTTCATAAACAATCAACATATCGCCGTATTCTGTGTAAGCAATCACACCTGCTCCCTTTCCCATTTTATATAAAGATAAGAATATTATTTATAATCATTTACCATGTTTTTCCAAAAGAAGCTCTTCTTGATTTAATCGCTGGTTTATCCCCATCCCATATAAAACAACACAACCCATAACGGTCAAACCCGTCGTAACATAGCGATTCATCGGTTGATGTGCATTTTTCTTTCAAAAAATAGTATTTTTTACCAGATACGCCAATTTCCATACCTTCTTTGATCGTGATATCTTTTTTCAATTGGATGTAAAGATCACGGCAAAAATCAATATAATGGTAAGGATTTTTCACTGTAACAATATAATCAATCAATGACAAAAACAAGGTATTTCTTGACGGTGTTTTGATAATCGCTTGATGGATATGATCACTCTGATTGGAAATCACTGAATAAAACACATCATCTCCCTTGTTAAAGATTTGCGACAATGGTTTGATCAATTCTACTTTGATATCCATGTACAATCCTCCGAAAATGTACAACAAACAGTACCGTGCAAGATCTGCTTTATGCGCTCCCGTTTTTAATGACCGAAAGGTTTCGATGACGTTGTCTTTGAAATAATAAACAATAAACTTTTCCAAGTCATCGTCATCCATCACAACGTGGGTGTATTCCGGTGCATACTTTTCAATATTGGTGTAGATTTCCTGAGGGATTTTGGATTTATTGTGGTATGTCTGAAACAATGGGTTTTTGTAAGGAGTGGCGTGGTCGTTTGGATTTTTAATGTATTTGTATACAATTTTCGAGACATAGTCTTCCGACCAATAGGTTTCTCTGTAAAACTTGTAATGTTTATGATAAAACCAAATACTCAATGCAGCAATTGCTACACATAAAATCAATAGAATTGCAATGGTCACGTATATTTTCATTTATTTTATTATATATTTTATTTAATAAAAACCGTTTAATGAAATCGCTTCGAAAAAAGCTAAAAAGCACCAAAAAGGTAAAACAAGTTAAAAATTTAAAAAAACTTTCTCCCAAAAAAGTAAATAAAAAAGTATCGAAACGAGCTCCTAAAAAGGTTGTAAAAAAAGTTCCTTCATACCGATTTGGGTTTAAACCAACAAGTAATGACGTTAAAGATCTAAGTTTATTAATCAAGAATCTTGTTATACAGCTTAAATTGGCATTTAATGTTTGTACATTACGTGAAGAAAAATGCGAAGAGAAACCACTTATTCTAATGGATAATAAAGCACAATGTAATCGATATTCTGATTATGCAGCTCGTAAAAGTTGCGAAGCTCAAGCAATCAATTTACCATTTGATGTCAATAAATTAAGTAAAAATAGTATCAACGCTACCATACAAATGTTGAAAACAAAAAAGAAATTCGAAGGTTCAGATACTGTTTTTGGAATAAAACTTGAAAATACATTTATGGATATTGTTTCAGAATACGAAGATAACGGAGAATTTTCAGTTGCTATTGAAAATCTTCATCGTTATGTTCAGACTAATCAAACGGTACCTACACCACATTGGTTAACCGTTTTATATTCATTAGACAATTTCAGAAAACTGCTTATCAATAAATTAAACGATTTTACTCTGAATAATTACCGAAAATAATATAATATTTAAATAAGAAAATCTTATATAAAAATAGAATATGTTAATTGAAAGCAAATTAGAGGTTGATTCTGAAATTATTACAAATGGAGGAAATACTCACCGTATTTTCTGTATTGACTGCTCCGGTTCAATGTCATCCAGTATGGAACGTCTCCGTACACAATTGAAAAATAAAATTTCGCGCCTCATCCAACCCAACGATTTCTTCACTCTTGTTTGGTTCTCTGGTAAAGGTGAATTCGGAACCGTATTCGAACACACCAACGTAAACGATTTGAACGACCTTTCCCTCGTTCATCAATCCATCGACAAATACATCCAAGTCGTCGGGTTTACCGGTTTCGTCGAACCCATTCGTCTTTGCAAGCAACTCGCACAAAAATACACCGAGACCCCGCAAGTCTTTTTCCTTTCTGATGGAGGTGAAAATTCTTGGCCGATTTCCGAATGCGAAAACGCGTTCAAGGAAATGGAAGGCATCCCCACTGTGATTGTCGAATACCAATACTACTGCGACCGTGTTCTTCTCAAACGTCTTGCAGAATACGCAGGTGGTGTTTCAATTTTTAACGAAACCTTTGAATCGTTTGAGGAAACCTTTGAAATGTATATGAAGAACCGTGTAACCTCTTCAAGAAAATTCGACACCAATCTTCCCATTCTTTACTTTGATGAGTCTACCCTTGTCGTAAAAAACGAATCACCAAACGGATTTATCAATATTCCGTTGCATATTCAAACGGTGTGGCAAGTAGACGATCGTCCGTTTGTGTTTGACGGTGATGAACGTGACAAGCATTCAGAAATGGTCAAACACGTTTACCTTACCATGCTTTACGCGCTTTACACCAAGTCAAAGAGTATGATGACACATTGCGTAGAAGTGCTTGGCGATGCGTATGTTTCCAAGCTATATTCTACTTGCTTTTCAAAACAAGACTATTCCAATCTCACCCAATACATCACTCAATGCATAAAGGATCCTGAACAATACGCGTTCAAAAACGGAGTGAATCTTGCGTTTTCTCCAAACGATACGTTTAACATTGTCAGTTTGACCAAACTTTTGAGCGCGGATGAAAAGACCAGGTTTTATCCATACCACTCTTCCATGAAATACAATCGAATTTCAAGAGAAGTAAAAAAGGAAACCGCGTTTTTTCCAAATCGTGAGTTGGGATGTCGTGTGAATCTGGTATACAATCAAACACGTGCAAACATTTCCTTTGGTTGCCAAGTATATGGACATCAAGTGGACGAAAAGGACAACGTATCACCCACTGTTGCGTACCGAAACTTTACCGTTCTGAAAGACGGTATCAAAAACTTGACACTTCTTCCGATGTCGTTTTCAGAAGAAACCTTCCATACGCTTGTTGCTGAAAATTGTTTGAAAGAGGTAACAAAAGAAACGGTTTATGAAAAGAACCATATTTATTTGATCGATCTAACCGATATGCCAGTTGTGAATCGACAGTTTATTTCAACACCATTTTCATCCGTCGATTTTTGTCGAAAACATATTGATATGTACAAGACAAAGGCATGTGTGAAATACCTTAAAAAGATGATTGAAAAGGAGAAGGCGGGTGATGAAAAAGAGGATAAAGAAGACGAAGTTGTTCGGGAGTATTCAAAGAAGGATTCGAGTGCTGTGCGTGATTTTTACATGGCAAACGAATTGCAAGTCAAAATTGCCAAGTGTTCGACAATTCCTACGATTAATGACAAGTTGCTTGAGAAGCTAACTTCGGGTAACAAGTTGACCGTGTCTGAAGGGGTATTGTTTGATCTTCATTACGAATATCGACAGGTGACAGAAAACAAGTTGGCGTGGTTGGAGCAAAAATTGAAAGAGTATAACCAGAAAGCGGGTGAGTTGACATCTACATTGGAACAAGTGAAGATGGCATTGTTGATTGGAGGAATATGGTTTAGCGATTGTTCGTATGATACAAATACGTTCAAAGCCGACGGGTTTGAAGTTAGTGTAGAGATGAACGACAGCAAAGTTTATATGGATTAAAATATAGATTAGTATAAAATATGGATTAAAATTATAATAATAATTCTATTATAATTGATAAAGAATGAAATCAACTCAACGTAAAGCAAGATCTACTGCATCACGCAAATCGAGGTCTGCTGTATCACGTAAAGCAAGGTCTGCTGTATCACGTAAAGCAAGGTCTGCTGTATCACGTAAAGCAAGGTCTGCTGTGTCACGTAAAGCAAGGTCTACTGTGTCACGTAAAGCAAGGTCTGCTGTATCACGTAAAGCAAGGTCTGCTGTATCACGTAAATCGAGGTCTGCTGTGTCACGTAAAGCAAGGTCTACTGTGTCACGTAAAGCAAGGTCTACTGTGTCACGTAAAGCAAGGTCTACTGCGTCACGTAAAGCAAGGTCTGCTGTATCACGTAAATCGAGGTCTGCTGTATCACGTAAAGCAAGATCTAGTGCGTCACGTAAATCGAGGTCTGGTAAACCGAAAATTCCAAAAAAATATGCGATTGTTACATTATTAATGATGGGTGATGGTTATCTTCCGGGGATTTTAATGGTGGGTAAATCGATTCGAAATTTAATGAGTCAAGAAGAAAAAGATAATATGGATATGGTATGTTTAGTTACGCCTGATATTTCAGAAAACGCTCGTCATGATATTTTACAATATTATGATAAAGTAATACAAATTGATTATATCGAAATTCCTTATCATTATATTAAACATACAAACACGGAAATGCAAAAAATATATGCAAAAACGTTTACAAAACTGTATACATTAACTCTTACTGACTATGAAAAAATCATAATGATCGATGCGGATATGCTGGTACTTCGACGTGAATTTTTTACACTTTTTGATATCCAAGCGCCTGCTGGTATTTTTCTTGGAAATCTTAGCGCATTTAAACCAGCTGTTCGTCCTTTGTATAATAAAATATACGGAGAATATCTTGAACATGGAGAACTGATTCCAGAAGAGGCTTATCGTATTACTTGCGAGGAGATTCGTCGAAAAGAAGGCTATCGAGGAGCTTGTGCATACTTGGGTGTAGAAACATCGATTTGTTTGTTAAAGCCAAGTTTAGATGATTTTAATGCATTACAAAGCCTAATCATGACATCCCCGCCTCAGACATACAAGTCGGATACAGATTTAATTTCTAGGTATTTTCAAGGTAAATGGAGTCATATCGATTTGTTGTATCTCGGAAGATGGATCGATCCACTAACTCAGCCCGAATATATTGTACTCGATTTATACGGAATGGATGGAAAGCCGTGGCAACTTGATCGAATTGATGCGATCTATCATAATTTTATTGATATCCAATATTGGGTTGATCAATATCTTATCGAATACGAAACCTTTAAAGAAACGTGTATCTCACCTCAATTAAAACAATTACGGGATTATCTTTTCATTTTAAAAAACAGAAAAAAGAAAATACGTATTATTTTATCACAAAATACAAGCGGACTGGCGATGGATGCAGATATCATCAAGAATGTACTAGTACCGTATAATGATGTCGAGATTGTGATATATGATAAACAGAAAAATGTGTATGAAAATGTTGATATACAAATCCATTTAGAGCATTATTTTCACTCTTTTACATCAAACGCTTCTAAAAATTATTTGATGGTTAACCACGAATTTTTATACGACTGGGACATAAACGCACTTAATAATGGAGCGATTGCACTATGCAAGACATTATATGCTCAGCAACTTTTAGAAAAAATTAACATTAGATCACATCTCATCAAATTTACAACGGAAGACTTTTACAGGCAAGATATGAAAAAAGATATGAAATTAATCGTTCACTTGGCAGGTACAAGTTTTATGAAAGGTACCCGATTTATGCTTAACTCGTGGTTTAACTATGGAGGGGATCGTTTAGATGTTCGTCTGTTTATTATTCGAAGAGCGCCTTATTATGATAAAACCCCAGAAGATTTAAAATATTGGGATTCGTTATATCCTAGTAAAGGTGTATTTGAAATAAATGGAAAACAGATTGTAGTCGAACGAAAGAATAACGTTTTTCTTACGCGATCATATATTGATAATGACATTTTACAGGATTTGATTATGAAAGCGGGTATTCATCTTTGCCCAAGTTTATCAGAAGGATGGGGTCATATTGTAAATCAAGGAAGGATGGCTGGTTCGATTGTTATTACAACCGACGCGCCTCCTATGAACGAATTAATTGAAAATGACAAGAATGGATTAACCATTCGTGTTGATCGGAAGTCTGAACCTTATACAATGCCTGTATTGAATCGATGGAATTCAAATTATTATATTTATCCAATAAAAAATATGCGTATTTATCCGATCGATGCATCTTCAATGATGTCTACTGTTCGGTACGCATTATCCCTTTCTGATGAAAAACGTAGAAAGCTTTGTGAAAACGCAAGGAAAAGTTATGTAAAAGACACTTCATTTTTTGTGCAAAAAATACGAGAATTATGTCAATAATAATTTAGCGAATGCTTGGTTGAATAAAGCAAAGTCAGAATTCAAAAGTGCGTCGTATTCGTTTGGATTGGGATCGGTTGATGCATCTCCAAAATCAATCAGTTTTAGCGTGCCATTTGAGTCGATCATAATATTATCCGTATGGAGGTCGTTGTGAAAAATCCCCAAGGAGTGGAGCGTTTCGACGAGATGATATACTTTTTGAGCGACATGGTCCATTTGATCAGGATCGTATTTGATGGTGGTTAATAGGTCCGAGAGCGTGATGTGCATTTTTTCCATGACAATCGTTCCTTTTTTAGAATCGGACCGAATGATTCTTGGGGAAAGGTCGTGATTTGACGCGATTGTATGTAGTTTAACTTCGTTGATAAAGTTTTTTAAATGATTCTTTTTGAGAACTTTTGTGATGTAACCGTCTCCGTTGTCATAAACGGAACCGTTTCCGCTAAGTGAACCGATTCTGGACATTTCTTATTATTATATTAATCTTAGTTTATAAAATCAATTTTATAAACTACTTTCATAAACATCTTTAATTTATATTTTTTCCAAATTAATTTAGAAAAATTGCAAAATTTTCCAAATTAATTTATGAAGATTTGGAATTTTTTCAAATTAAATCTGCACTATTATGATCTCACATAAGAGAACATTCACAGCACTCATTGTGAGTATGTTTTTCTTTAATCTCTTTGTAAATTTCTTTCAATTCATCAGTAATGTATCGATGCATTGTTAAATCCATTTGTTCTTGATTGACAAGGTAGCGTAGCGTGTTTTCAACGGTTTCGAACGAGTATTCTGGGTTAATAGAAAGAATTTTTCGAACGACTTCTCGGATGGTTAACCGATCGACTGTAACTGTTTCATTTTTATATTTTTTACGGTATGAGATCATCACAGAGAGAGGTGCGTAATGAAATAGAACGGATTTTTTTACGTTTTTACTTTATATTATATACTAAGTTGTAATAGACGATAAAGTATTACGAAATTTTGTATTATCACTTCCCATTGTGACAATCTCCATTGGTTTATCTACAAAGTGAGAAAACTTTTCATTGTCGATTTGGCCATCCTTGTCTGTCCATATCTCTTCCCCTTTTTTAAGTATCACCTCGTCAAACTTGGGACAACTTGTTAAGGCATTGGTTAATTTTGATGATTTTACGTCCTTTATCACATCTCCCTCTTTGTTTACATATTCATAGATATGCCGACTTGGATCCGTACACTTGTACTTTTGAACACCGTCTTCGGCGATCAATAACTTTTTGTGAACAGCCTTTGCAAAACCAATTTGACCTTGGGCGATATCCTCTGGTTTAAGGTCGTTTTTCAAAAAATTAGAAATAATATGATGATCCAAGTCAAGAATTTGTGAGGAATTATGAGAGTTTATATTATGAGTGATGGTGTTAGTTGTAACTTTTGGATGGTCGGCGATTTTTTGAATCGTAGATTCACACTTTTCCAGTTTTGTCTCTAGTTTGTGAAACACGTTGTCACGAAATTCTTTGAGTTCCTTTTGAGCTTCGTTTAACTGTGTTGTAAGATCATTTATTTTCTTTTCGTATTTCTTTTCATATTTCTGCTCGATTCTCTGTTCTATTTCTTTTTTTTTGGTCACTACATCCTTTTCATATTCTTTTTTCAAAATATCAGTAATATAAGGTATACATCCCTTTTGATGATTTAACAGGTCAAGACGTTGAACGGAAGCATGTCCACATATACACATAAAATCGGTTTTTATTACAAGGCCTCTTATGGTCATACATTTTTTATTTCTTTCCAAGTGTGTTTTCAGAGTATATTTTGTTTTGAACGATTTTTTACAATTATCGCAAATATTTTCATCCATATCTATTATTTTATTCTCCCTTTATTTTTAAACCGAGAAAATTTTTTTTGCTGAAAATTTTTCGTAATTTTTCGTAATTTTTTGAAAAATTTTGACAAAAATCAAAATTTTACGAAAAAAAGTCGGCAAAAATGACGTTTTTCTCTTTTTCTTCTTTTTTCTCATCTTTTTTCAAGGCATAATTACGCTTTAAATAAATTAAACGTTTTAAGAAAAATAAAAATATTTTCAGTTTCATTTCTCCTTTACTAAAACTTTTTTAGAAAAAAATAGATATAAATTTCAAAAAAAAGTCAACACACACAAAAAATGTGTGTGTGTGTGGTGTATTTTTACAAAAATAAGAAACAAAAAAACTTTTTCCAAAGCGATTTCAAGAAAGAATTTGCAAAATGTACATATAACCCATAAATACGGTTCAATTTTATAATTAAATATTATAAAATTTGTGGATCGTTTATAAGTTTAATAATTTTAATAATACAACAAATCGTTTAATGATGCAACCAAACGACATTCATCGACGTTTAGATTGGTTTCGACTTGGTAAAGTTCACGTCGACCTAGTTTGTACCAAAAAATGCGTGTACCTCCCAAAATCGTGCCTAAACTTCCTTGAACTTCAAAAAAGGATCCATCCGGAAGTCCTTCAATTTGATCCAGTAAGAATGATTGTTCGATGGAAGAGATGTTGTGATACAGAGCACTGAGATCCTCTGTGTCGATGCGATGGTTTGCTTCCGAGATGATAAAGTAACGTTGCTGAGGGGTGAGATTGTTCATATTCTTGTGTTTATAGAGGTTGAATAACAAAACATATTTTATCGTTAAAATAATCAATTTTATATCCATTTCAAACGGCCGTCAGTTGATTGCAAACGTTTATCAAAATGCCAATAAGAGGCTGGACCATTTTTTTCAATAAATTCAAGACATTCTTGAAGTTGTCCAATTTTGACAGGTTTTCCTAATACCAAATCGACACCGGCTTCTGTAAATTCGTTAATGTCTTCTTGTAATACATTACCTGTCAATCCAATAACGATTTTCTGATAGTTCAATTGATTACGTAAGTGTCTGCAAAAATCAGGTCCATTCATCTCAGGCATAATATTGTCGACTAAAATGAGATCAAAGGATCCGTTTTTTAGACATTCTAATCCTTCAAGTCCATTTCGTGCAAGTACAATCCGATCGGTAAACTTTTTAAACAACATTTCAAGCATTTTAAGATTCATAAGATTGTCATCAATCAATAACACAGAAACGTTTCGTTTTGTGTAAGGAGAAGAGGATGCTGTGGGTACAGTTGAAAAAGGTACATCAAAAGTTACCGGAATCACTATCTCAAACGTACTTCCTACTCCAATCCTCGATTCTTTTAACGATATCTCTCCTCCCATAAATTCGGAGAGTTGTCGGCAAATGGAAAGACCCAGACCCGATCCAGCCATTTTTTGATATCCTTGGGGAAGTTGTGAAAAATTTTTAAACAGCATATCAACCGATTCGGGAGGGATTCCACAACCAGTATCTTTGATGCGAATAAATAATTTATGTTCGGAATAAGAGAATTCCATGTAAATTTGCCCGTACTCTGGAGTATATTTAATTGCGTTACTCCACAAGTTGATGCAGATATGCAATAATTTATTCATATCTGCAGAGATTACAGGAGGGCACGTTTTTAAAATGACTGAACGACCTGTGAGATGTTTTGAAGAAAGCAACGGTCTAACGGTTTGCATCAATTGTGTTTCAAAATGTCCTAGTGAAAAGGAAGAGATATCCAATTTCCATTTATTTTCTTGACCACTGTAAACATATAATACATTGTTTAATGTTTCTTGTACATATCGACACGAAACTTGTAAATTCGTACCGATTTCGGAATCTTCTAACAAATCCGCTCCAATTTGTATTGAGTTTAACGGTGTTCGAAGTTCGTGAAAGATATATTTCACAAAATCACGACGGTGTTGTTCTTCTCCCTCAATAATGGTTTTTTGTTGAAATTGATAAACTAATGTAGTAATACATGATTTTACCAAGGAGCTCATTAAAAAAAATGAATTAACAGAATCCATTCCTGTAATTAAACAAACCCAGTAAGTTAATGGAAACAATCCATACAACAAACTGATTAAAAAAGATAATTTAGGAAAAGAGGAACATTCACGTGACGAGGATGCTTGGATACAAATGAGTAGACGCATTAAATAAATAAAACAGACCACAGAAGCAATGTAGAAAAATAATGCGTAAAAAGAGGTTGTTGAATGGTTTGCAATAAATCCGAAAAGAATGGTTAAACAGTAAAACACGGTTGCTTTCCATCGGTGTGTGTTTGAAACATTTAAAAACGTCATCGTACACCATGTATTTGGAACGCCGCAGCCAATCCATTCGGGATATAACGCAGATGGGATCAAAATCCCAAAGACATCTTTATAATTTGTAGAATATCCCCATATATACAAGAGATGACTTACAAGGCTTAATAGACTTGTGTTTAAACAATATGTCATTACTTTCTTTTGTTTAGAGATGGTTTGTGTATAGGCTAAGATGGATAAGATTGAGTTTAATACCAATCCTCCAGTAGACATCCAAATTGCAGGTGTGACGGTATATGTATGTTTGACAAAATCACTGGTTACACAAAAACAGCATACATAAAGCATCCACGAAATTAAAACATAATTCATTATTTCTAATATTTATTATTAGAAATTCTTTCTTAAGCTAGACTTAGTATTTAAGTAAGATTATTTATTTACATAAACGTCAAACACAGCCTTTCGATTACGATAATAATGAATTCCGTTTGTGCAAGACCGGTCTTCGCTTGTATCAAATGTATCGGGAACTACCTCTCGGCCAATCTTGTATTCAAACCGATTACCCTCATTAAACAAATAGGAATACGCTACCATCTCTCCCGGAACGACTGATTCTTCTTTTTCTTCATCGGCATACTGGATATCCATCACAATTGCCTTGTTGCATCGTTCCTTTCCCTTTGTATGGAAAAACTCTTCATCAACTGGACGAACAATCGTTGCATCTGGCATCACCATCAACTTGACGATACGCTTTTCACCGTACTCATTTTCCACCACTTTCCAACCAATTATATCCTTATCTCGTTTATCATTCTTTTCCGTAATATTATTTACAATCACTTTATCGTTTTTCTTAAGATACACTTCTTCGTCGTCTTTTTTCAACGATTTATAAACGATTTCTCCGTTTATTACTTTCGCATTATATGTTCCGCGAAATCGAAGACCCGTTGAATTTTCCGTTATCATACATTTAGATATGATACGAGAAGAGATATCACCCTTTCCGTCATCCTTATCATAATAATAGATTAAAAGACCGTTTTTGTTAATAAATGTTTTTTTGGTTTTCTTTATAAGATCGTATTTCATTTTTGTTTTTACATCTGTATTTGTCTTTTGATTGTAAAAGTTAGATACATGGGATAATATAAATGTTTTATAGTCCATTACATTTAAAAACCGGTCGGTTCTCGTCGGACAGGAGTGGATACCTAATTGGCAACGTTTAGTTTTGTTTTTATAGGTAATGGTATGTCTAGTTTTTTTACCATGTTTAATGAATTCGTGTAAGACATCGTCTTTATGAGAAAACATTAGGAGATCGTCTCCGTTCTTGCATATCATTACATCGTCAAATTTACCGATAATTCCTAATGGAGTTGTTATCAAAAAATGTTTATCATCACAGACACCTATTTGATGCGTATAACAATTTTTTGTGAATGGTATAGGGAAGGGCATGCAATCGTTCAATAGCTGATCATACTTTTTTTCGATACGATAAAGATCCAAATGAGATCTGACAGCTTCCTTTAAAAAAGGGTAGTAATCGTTGTGATTGTAAATGTTTATCATTCTTGATAGGTTAACCCCAAAATAATAAGAGAGTTCAAATGAGATGGAGGATAGGTCGACTACGTGAAAAGGGAAACGACCCATATCGTCAAGAGACGTTGTAATCGTAAGAGAACGTTGGGGAGAGTTGTGACTATAATCTTCTGTATATTCTTGGCATAGCATTAGTAATAGATTTAATCAAAAGTATAAATTATAATGCATTTTCAATTTTAGTTTATAATTTTCAAAAATTATAAAAGTCGTCCAGGAGAAGGATTGAACTTCTGACCTCATGATTAACAGTCATGCGCTCTAACCAACTGAGCTACCCAGACTTATATGTAGGATAGTCTTTAAATAATAATTTTATATTTTATACACATATCACTTTACATACTCTTTCGGACACGTCGTGGCATACCTTTGGGTAAAAATTGTTCAGCCTTTTTAGCGGCCTTTTTTTCCATCTCCTGACGGTGTTTGACAGCTTCATGATGTTTTCGGACGGCTTCGATTTCAGCTTTTACACGATTGGCATCAAACACGGGCATACGGGATTTATGTGGCATCAACGCTCTGCCAACTCTTCTTGTTTGTTTCATTCCCATACCCTTTGGAGCAAATTGTTCGGCTCTCTTACGAGCTTCTTCTTCAGCGCGTTCGCGTTGTTGGATGAGTTGAGCTCTTCGATGAACGGCTTCGATTTCGGCACGTACACGCTGGGGATCAAACACGGGGTGAACGGCTTTGCGTGGCATTAATTTTTTCGCGGGCGAGCGCTTTCTCATTGACTTTTTGGTCGATTTTTTCAACGATTTTTTCATCTTTGCGTGCATTTTTATTATTTAAACGAATTTATTTTAAAAATTTATACAGGTGTTATATAATAAAAGTTATGTGGAAATTATTATTATCTTTATCATTATCTCTAATATCTCTTGTCCAATCAAATCCAACCGTTGCTCCCACTGCCGCACCTACTGTTGCTCCAACTGTTGCTCCAACTACTGTCGCACCCACTCCTCCAAAAATTGCCATTCCGCCAAACTGCCTCGTTGTTTTACCTCCCTTCCCTTTATCCTATCCAGGTCTCCTCACCCCTTTTCAGCTTCAAACCATTGACCCTGCCGCTCCATGTGATATGCGCACATTTCCAGCATTTGCAGAAGCGGTCATTCTGGATCTTGACACCAATTCGTTATCGGTTTACCATCCGTTGATTATCAACGCGGGAAGTACTCCTCTGGTTCCTCCGATTACATTTACGATGCCTAAAAATGCATTGGTCGGTATTTGGTTTGGAAGTAACGGAATGACTATTAGTCTTACACCCCAAACAAGTATTCAACAAGGAGCGTGTGTTTACAATATCGGAGGTGTTACGAGTAAGGACACATTTGGTCAATTTGCTCATTGCAATGGAGTAGCATTTTTCGAAACCGTTAAACAAATCCTTTTTAAAAATATCCCATTCAACCCACCGATTCCTCCGTTAGGTATGGCAAGTGACGGCGAACCATGTTTAACCACACGTGATTTTACATTGGTCGATATGGATCCATCGGATAACGTGATTACCATGTATTTAGTGGATATGGCGACGGGAAAAACGGCACAGAATTCGGTAAACAATCAAGCAGCCAACCCAAATGCGGTGGTCTTGAAAAACGGATCAGACAATTTGCTTTTAACCAATCTTGATAAAATTATGGGATGTAAACCGTTTCTTGTACCAAATTTAGTAGACCTGAACAACCCGATGACAGGCGGTAAAATCAGCGCAATGGCGTTAGATGAAATCCATGCAGCGGTTCGTCAAGAAAAGTTTTACGCGTATCTTCCAAAAGGCGATCCGATGGTTCGGGTCAATAACATACCGAGTCTGACAAAATTAAACAGTTATCGACAAGGAGTGTTTCAGCCAATGATCAATGAGTTAGGTATGGGAGGTACGATGGAATTTTGCGCGCATATGACCAATATTCAGCTTCCTCGTTTGCAAAAAAACAAGGAATTGTTTATTGTTGAACCTTCTCCTGATGCAGCCATATCCAATCATCTTTATGGATTTTTAATGAATCGTTTCTTTGGAAGTTATAATGGATTGAATTGTCAAACACTTCTTGATATACCCAACCCAGTGAATTTGATCATGGCAAACAATCTTGTCACTGACGCAATGGTAACTTACGTTCCTCCCATCATAACCGGACCAAACGATCCTTATTTACTATCGTGGGATGAGTATCCGGATTTTATACCGCCCACCACACCTCCTCCACCTGCCCCGAACACACCCGTTCCTACGGTTACACCTACGGCTACTCCAGCCACTCCGGTTCCGGCGACCCCTACCCCAACCACACAGATGAATCAAAACAATGTGGATGGAACTCCAGGTAAGAATATCGTAGTGATCGTAGCGTCGAGTTTAACGGGAGCGTTAGTGGTTGCTGCAGTGGTTTACTATTGCTGTAAACGAGGAGAAAATATTGTAAGAGAACTGAAAAAAGAAAACAACGAGGTGTCGATTCCGTTGAAATCAGATTATTTACCGAAACCAGATACCGTCATTCATATTGCACAACCAAATGCTCCGCAAACGCCTTTGCGTACCAATCTTCGTCTGCCGAGAGATCGTTTATAAATGTTTATTTACAAGAAACGCTTGTGAATAACTTAACGACATAATTTAACTTGAGCAGCAGAAGATGTGAGTAAGTTGAAAAAGATGAGGATTGCAAATGCTTCAAAAAAGGTAACTTCTTGAATATCAGAATGAGGGAATTTCTTGATGATTACATAGTTCCAGATAATCATTATCAAATATGCAGCTAAAAAGACGCTTGCGATGTAGATGATGATAGCAATGAGGATCATCCATGCAGGTGTAGAAGATGATGGTGAACTTTTTACAGGAGATGGCATATATTTATTTTAATTTATTTATTATAAAATAAATAAATATTATGAAAACGAAAGCCGTGTTGATTTTTTTGATAATCGTAATGTGTATTTGTTTATATGTGGTTTATTCATCTTATCGAGAAAATACAAATGAACGATACAACCCTAACAAAAAGATAGCATTTATGTTTTTAATCTATGATGAAATTAATCAAGAAGAACTGTGGAAAAAGTTTTTTGAAAAGGCGGATAAAAACAAGTATAATATCTATATCCATTTTAAAAATCACAAAAAATCTGACTATTTTGACCGTTTTAAATTGAAACAAACGGTTGACACAAAATGGGGTGATAAATCACTTGTCGAAGCTCACAATTTATTATTGAAAGAAGCATTGAAAGATGTTAATAACGAACATTTTGTACTGTTGTCCAATTCATGTGTTCCATTAAAAACATTTGATCATATCTACAATTACCTAAAACAAGACTATTCTTATTACGGAATGATTGATGAATGGAATAAAACAGAGCGCAATACATATGCAGAATTATTTATTCCTTCAAAGTATATTTGCAAAGCACACCAATGGTCGATTCTAAATCGAAAACATGGACAACTTCTTGTCGATAAAGAAAAGGAATATATTGATTGGTTTCCAATTGTTCCGGATGAACACGCTCATATCACTTTTTTGTATTATAATCATCTTCATAATGAAATTAAAAAGACTCATAAAGACGATGAAAACACGACCTATACTTTTTGGTATGATCACCGTGACAACTCTCCACAGGAATATTTATCCATTTCAAATGATGATGTTACAAAATTGGTTAACACGCCTTGTTTATTTGGAAGAAAATTTAATAAGAATTGCAAGCTCGATTTTCTAGCAGCGATGATTAAACTCAAAAATTAATCCAACTTGTAATAATAAGTTTGATACGCACGGGTTAATCCGACAATTCCAACAAAATGCATCACCATATGAATATATTTTTGTCGTTCGGTATAGCACTCAACGGCTCTGCTTTTTTGTTTGTATCCTTCCAGTAAATAAAAATAAATTAAAAAAAGCAATGCAGCGTTTCCACCGACTCGTAAAAAACATTCGAATGTCGGGGACTTTCTTAAACACCGGTAAGAAACAAGTGCTGTAAAAATCATCATAAATTTTTGATCAATCAGTCCAAACAAACGTCTTCGAAAATCATCGGGATGATAGGAATGGGCATGGTTTGTCAAAGATATAGCGAGACCGGCTGTGTTTAAATTCATCATTAAACGATCGTTTTGTCCAAATGCGACATTTATCGGGTATAAAAATAATAAAGATGACAAAAGGGTACGTTTCATATCTTTATTTGTTTGTTTAGCTTTATAAAATTGAATTATGTGTATTGTTTGTTTGTTTAACATAAATAATACTTAAATATGGCTTCGTATAAGGAAATGAAAAAAGATTTGAAAACCGCGAAAAACGCTTCGCTGTTTAACGGGCAGGTTTCGAAATCCCCTGAAGAGTTTTTTCATCTCGAAGTAAAGCTTACCGATCACGAAAAGGCAGTGGTGGAAATGTTAAAACTTGTTGCGGATGATTCATGGAAAACAACCGAAAAATTTTTGAATACTGTCGGTGATCTTTATCCGATGATTCGTGAAAAATTTCAAAAACAACTCCATTTGACTGAAAGTGAACCTGAAAACGAATTGAAAACTGAAAAGAATCAAAAGAAAAAGAAGGCTGATGTGATTCGAGAAAAAAATGTGATTGAAAAAGTGAATGATTCGATTTTTGTTCTTGAAAAACTGATTGAACAGAAAATGTGGAAATCACCTCCGTCTGTTCATTCCGATTTGATTGAAACGCGTTTGCTTGCGATGATGTATCATCTCGCTGAAATGACAAAAGATGTCGAGAACCAATCTACGGAACGACAGTATGATTTGGTGTTTGGCGCTTCGAAAATGTTATCCAAACTGAAATCGCTCCAAGTAAAACATAAACATAACGGACAAGTGATTGAGATGGATAAGAGTCTGATTATCAACGATTTTGAAAAGCTTTATCAGCGTTATCTCGAAAAATGCGAGTTTGATATTTTGGAAGCATCTCTTTCTTATCCAAAATTATTCATTAAAACATCGTATGATCACATCCTTCCGGGTATGTCAATGTCTCCTTATGTTTCTCAGCTAGAAGTAATGGATCTGTTGAAAAATAATAAAAAAAATGGTTGTTTATTGTGGCTGAACACACTTACAGGAGAAGGTAAGACATCTCTTGTTATTTCAATTTCAAAATGGGCTCTGAATATGAGAACGTATCGAGATAAGGATCTGTCCAAACCCGAAGTCATCTATTGTTGCAGTGAAAAATTAAAAGCGATCCGTCAACAAGTTGGACAGTATGCGTGGAATGCAGCGCTTCCGTTTGGAATTGCTGAGATGGATCACACGGTTGACCATCCTTCGTATTGCAAAAACGAGACGCCTCGTATCTTGACGATTTCGGATATAAAGACAACGATTTATCTTCTAAAAGAAAACAAGAAACGTCCTGAAAAAGATCGGAAACAGTACATTCTCTTTTTTGACGAACCCACATTTACATTGGATCAGGAGAACTCGGAAATGATTGGTTATCTTTCTGAGTTGTTTCATGTGATGCCAAAACAAACGATTTTGTCGACAGCGACTGCTCCTGAAAAAGATAAGATCCCTCGTCTGGAAGAAATTTTTAAAGAAATGTATCCGGGCAGTTTGTTTCATTTCGTGAAAAGTATTCGTGTACAAATTGGTTCAGAAATTTCAGATTTTTCAGGAGTGTTATACCTTCCTCATTCGGGTTGTCAAACGTATGAGCAATATAAAAACGTAGTCGACAAGATTTCGACGAATGGGTTTTTGCAAAAGTGTTACACGGCAAACATTGTAAATGGAATGTATACAATGTTGACCCGTTTGGCGAAAAAATACAAGTTTAGCGTTGATGTTGATTTTAAAACATATATGGGAGATACGTCGAATATGAATCAACAAGCTATTCAACGTTTGGGATGGATGTATTTAACAAATCTCTGTCGTGTATGTGATGAATACCAGACGATCGAACAGAAAGATGAACTTGTCAAAGCATTTTGCAAAGTGACTTATAAAAAGGAGTCGATTGATTTTGATAAATTGTGTACAGAATACGGAATATTTGAAAATCAAACGCTTATTGTAACCAGCAACCCAGTGTCATTTTTTGATCGATATTTTTCAAATTATCTTCAAATGATTGAAACCGAACTCGGAAAATCGTTTGCTGATTTGTATAAGGAATACGTCAAAAACACCGAGTTGTTTGAAAAAGAAAAACAAACCAAGTTGGAAGAGTTTGAAAAAGCAAATAAATCTGCAAGTGTGGATGAGAAAGAGAGAATGTTGTGTGAAAAAATACAAGAATTGGAGATGTATCGTCCTCGGTTAAATTTTAATGAAAAGTACATTATCGGATCGAGAGCTTATTATAAGAATGAGGATAAAAAGAATGATCCAGAAGATGAGGAGCGTAAAAAACGACGTGATTATTCTCCGGTTACACATCTGGATTTGGATTCTCTTTCTTGTCAAGATAAACACCAACTCGGGTTGTCGATTGGTGTGGGTATTTTGTCAAATGAAATGAGTCCGTCGTATCTTCGCAAAGTGTCTGAATTGGCGTTGAAGGGGTTGTTGGCGTATGTAATTGCGGATGATGACATTTGTTACGGTACAAACTATCCGATTGAAAATGTGATTGTGGATGAGTGTATGGATTCGCATTCCGTAAAGACAATTTTCCAAGTGTTTGCACGTGCTGGACGCCCAGGAAAGTCTTGGAAAGCAACTATTTATGCGCATTCAACGATTCTGGAAAAGATCCGTCAATATGTATTTAATGATGGATATGTGGATATCGAGACGAATCATATGAATAAAGCGTTGGAGATGTGTCAAGCTGTGGATAAGGTCGAAAAAGTTGAAAATGTAGTGAAAGAAAATAGTACGAATAGTACACATAAAGATATTAGACATAAAGTTATTGAAAAAGAAGAGGTGTGTGAAAGTTGGGAAGATGCGATCTAAGATATAGATATATTATTAATTCTTTACTTACTTTATAAGTAAAGATCGGTTTATTTTTTACTTTTCTTAACTTTTTTACTTTTCTTAACTTTTTTTGTGATACTTTTCTTAACCTTTTTACTTTTAACTTTTCGAGGAATAAATCTGTCGCGAGAACTTGCCGCACTCGCAGAAGCACCTAAAGATTTCCCGTGTCTACCTTTAGGACTTTGAAAAGATTCAGATGGTTGTTTACCTCTCGCAGAAACAGATTGTTTTGGACTACGAGACAACGATTGTAACGTGCAAAATTGGCTTGTTAGCTGTGCTACTTTTACTTCAGCTTCTGCGAATTCTTGTCTAGTAATTCCTGAGACATTATCACGTGGTTCGATAATACGGTTCCGAATTGCTTTGCTCAATAACTGTAAAGCAGCTGCGTCGATAAATTCAACAATAATACGAATACGTTTTACAACGCGTTGTAAGATTAGGATTCGGGACAAATGTCCCCAGTCGATTTTGCAGTGTTCTTTGGCAGGGTCGTGGCATTTTCTTGAATAATAAATACGTCCATTCAACTCTTGTAAAAGATATTTTGTTTCGAGATTGATATATTTATGTCGAAGATAGACTAAGGTTCCGAGATGACTTACAAAATTTTCATAATCATCTTTGATATGGTTGATATAAAGGAG
>JACCDW011076415.1_pt1 | contig 27055 bp, 24 predicted proteins | sample 7449781 | NCBI WGS metagenome assembly JACCDW01 (sample SAMN15323449, study PRJNA562643) | freshwater metagenome | isolation source: river surface water | place: USA:Blue River Watershed | collected 2017-08-18
AGAAAGGAAGGAGATAGTGGGAGGAGTTTTGCTGTTGCGATAAGCACGAATTAATTGTGAATGGTGAATGGTGAATGGTTAATGGCGTGACCGTTGCATGCGCTAAACGCCCCCGCTGAAAGTCATCCTGAAAGCGCTTTAGATTATTTTTGATTGGCGCTTGAAGGAGCCCCCTCCCGCATTTTCTGCGGGAGTAGATTGTTGGCAGTACAGGTTATGATATGAGCGGGGTTGAGAATGCGTTTACGCATGTATTCTTCTAAAAGCAAGTTAAGGAGCAAGTGCAAGAGCAAGTAGGTTTTTGTTAAACTTCCACCCATCACCCACTACCCTCTACCTAATAAGAACATAGAAGACCCCGACACTACCCTCTAGGCTATTCTGGGAGTTGAGAATTGCGGGGTGTGACGAACCCTTTAGAGGCTAAAACTCAATTTTTTTTTGAATAGTGTTGGAGTAACCTAAAATTTACTTAATTTAGCAGAATTAACCCCTCAAACCGAATTCTATAGACGATATCTACTCTACTTTTTGAACTTTAAAGCAAGTACGAGTCATGTCTATTCAATCAATGAACGACCAAGAATTGGTCAGTCTTTACATCGGGGGAAACCACCAAGCCTTAGAAACGTTAATACGCCGCCACCAATCGCGCATTTTTTCAGCGATTCTTATGGTTATGCGGGATCGTGCTACGGCAGAAGATGTTTTTCAAGACACCTTTATTCGTGTGATTCAAACGCTCAAGAAGGGGGAATACAATGAAGAAGGCAAATTTTTACCCTGGGTATTGCGCATTTCACGCAACCTTGTTATTGATCATTATCGGCGGGTGAAGAAAATGCCACCAGCTCCTGTATTCATAAATGAAGAGGGGGAAGAAGTAAGCGTGTTCAACACCTTGCCTGCAGAAAATGACGATGTGCGTTTTGAACAAGCGGGCATTAAACGGGAAATGCGACAACTCATTAATCAATTGCCCGACGACCAACGCGAAGTAGTTTTAATGCGCCTCTACTACGATATGAGTTTTAAAGAAATTGCATCGTTCACCAATGTCTCTATTAACACGGCGCTTGGTCGCATGCGTTACGCGCTATTCAATTTAAAGAAGATGATTGGCGAACACCATCCTGAACTGTCGCGCTAACCAAAGAAACAGGCAGAAGATCGCATTGAGTGCAACCCTGCGCCAAGGACTGTAACGGAAATGAAACGCAGTAAGGCGCCAGTGGGTGTTGGCACGAGGAGGCTGAGCCCGCACACTTGCGGGTGAAGACCCCGCAGGCCTACACCCACGGCACCTTACAAGTTGAATTGCAGTGAAAGGCCTGCCCGGGCGCCCAACTCACTCTATAAGAATTAATCGTTGTTTTGTGCCAATAACGCTTCGAAATCGGCTTCAGAAATAATTTTGAGTCCCAACGATTGTGCCTTCTTTAACTTCTCGGGTCCCATATTATCGCCTGCCAGCACATAACTTGTTTTACCACTGATACTACCACTGTTTTTGCCGCCGTGCGCTTCAATTATTTCTTTGAGTTGATCGCGACTATGTCGTTCAAATACACCACTAATCACAAATGTGAGGCCTTTGAATTTCTCAGAAGTTTCGCCAACAGGGGCATCTGTTTCAAATTTCAAACCTGCCGTTTTTAATCGAGAGAGTAATGCACGGTGTGAAGCATCAGCAAAATAGGCAAGTAAACTATCGGCTATAATCTCCCCTACTTCATCGATTGCTAACAAGGTTTCGCGATCGGCATGCATTAACGCTTCGAGGGACTGCATTTTTCTTGCAATTTTTTTAGCCGTAGTTTCCCCTACATGCCTTATACCCAAGGCGAACAACACCCTTTCAAAAGGCACGTCAGTACTGGCTTTAATACCTGCTATTAAATTTGAAGCGGACTTTTCAGCCATTCGTTCAAGAGGCAATAATTGCTCTAGTTTTAAATCGTATAAATCTGCAATCCCATTTATAAGTTGCGCTTCGAAAAGTTGGTCGATTGTTTCTGCGCCTAAACTATCAATATTCATTGCGCGGCGTGAGACAAAATGTTCGATGCGGCCCTTTACCTGTGGGGCACAACTACTATCATTCGGACAAAACCAAGCTGCCTCGCCAGCCTCTCGCACAAGTGGTGTGTGGCATTCAGGACACTGCGTGATATAGATTGTAGGTGCGCTACCGATAGGTCGTTTGGACAAATCGACACCAATAATTTTAGGAATGATTTCGCCTCCCTTTTCAACATAGACGGTATCGCCTTCGCGTACATCTAGTTTGGCAATAATATCAGCATTGTGCAAGGACGCCCGCTTAACTGTGGTGCCACCTAGCGCGACCGGTTTGAGATTGGCTACAGGAGTAATTGCACCAGTTCTTCCGACTTGGTAAGTGATTTTCTCGAGCAACGTGCTTACCTGCTCTGCTTTGAATTTATAAGCAATTGCCCAACGGGGAGATTTGGCAGTAAAACCAAGCGCTCGTTGCTGCCGGTAATCATTAACCTTAATAACAATGCCATCGGTATCATAATCGAGCTGAAAACGCGCTTTATCCCAATGTGCAATAAAAGCCATGACCTCGTCAATACCCTGGCATTTGCGTGCGTGATGATTCACTTTAAATCCCCAACTTTTCGCCGCTTCCAAACTTTCGAAATGCGTTTGGAAAGGAATGTCATCACCCAAAACATTGTATAAAAAACAATCTAGTTTTCGAGCCGCAACCACTTTACTGTCTTGAATTTTCATGCTACCACTAGCCGCGTTGCGCGGATTGGCCAATGGGGCATCACCAATTTCTTCGCGTTCTTTGTTGATGGCATTAAAAACTGGCCGAGGCATGAAAATTTCGCCACGAATTTCAAACACTGCAGGATAATTTCCGTGCAAGGCTAGCGGTAGGCTTCGAATCGTTTTAGCATTGGTTGTAACATCATCGCCTTGCGTTCCATCACCCCGGGTCACAGCCCTTGTTAATTGTCCATTTTCGTAGGTAATGCCAATAGACAACCCATCGAATTTTAATTCGCAAACGTACTCCACTTGTTGTTCATCAAACAAGGAGCCGTTGGTGAGTCCGAGGCCTTCGCGCACACGGCGATCAAATTCCAGCATATCGTCGGCACTATAACTGTTAGCTAACGACAACATGGGGTACTTGTGTTTAATGGCGGTAAACGCTTTAGTCACCGTACCACCGACCCGTTGACTAGGACTTGTATCAGAACGCAATTGTGGAAATTGATTTTCCAAACGAATCAATTCATCTAACAATTGATCAAACTCGAAATCTGATATTTCGGGTTGATCCAACACATAGTACAAGTGATTATGTTTATTGAGTGCCGAGGTAAGCGTTTCAATTCGCTCTTGTGCCTGTTCAGGTGTCATAGTTAAAGCTGCAATAAGTTGAGAAGTTGCGTTAAGTAAACAACATCTATGTCAGAAAAATCGTTGAGTTGGTCGGAATCAATATCGAGCACACCTAACACTTGCCCGTTCTTTATTAACGGCACAACCACTTCACTTTTAGAGAGGGAACTACAGGCAATATGTCCCGGAAACGCCTCTACATCAGGCACCAACACTGGCTTTGCTGTTTGCCATGCATGGCCACAAACACCTTTTCCCATTTGAATTCGCGTACAAGCAACTGGACCTTGGAAGGGGGCTAACACCAATTCGTTGTTTTTAACGAGGTAAAAACCGATCCAAAAAAAACCAAGTCCCTCTTTTAGAGCAGCCGCCATATTCGCAAGATTGGCAATAAGGTCTGATTCACCTTGGAGCAGGGCCTTTACTTGCGGCACTAACTCACGGTAACGTTCTTCGCGAGAGGTTGCATTTACAACAATTGATTCCATACCCAAAGATACTCGTTCGGGACAATGCCTTTTATGAAAAATAGGCCGTGTTTATAAAATCAGACGATGAGTTGTAGTCCGTCGCATGCCAGTTCCATGTTGGGTGGTAGGGACTTATTTACTTCTATGTGAGTACCCAATTGGTGGGAAATATGCGTAAAGTAGGCCTTTTTCGGTTTCAACTCCTGTACCAACTCAACTGCTTGTTGCAAGGTAAAATGAGAGATATGGCTTTCGTGACGCAGGGCATTGAGAATTAGTACGTCTAAATTTTGCAATTTTTGTTTCTCGTGCGCATCGATAAAATTAGCATCGGTGATATACGCCAGATTATTGATTCTGAAGGCTTTTACAGGCAGTCGGTAATGCATCACGTTAATTGGATGTAAGGTCAAATTGCCTATTGTTAAGGGTAAATCGGTGATAGAGTACAAATCAATTTCGGGAATACCGGGGTATTTTTCATCGGAGAAGATGTAGGCAAATTCACGTTTGAGAGCGGTTTGCACTCTGTCGGTAGCATACACGGGCATGCGCATCGCATTTAAGAAATTAAAAGCCCGCACTTCATCGAGACCGGCAATATGGTCTTTGTGTTCGTGGGTAAACACCACCGCATCGAGTCGATCAATGTCGTAACGCAGCAATTGTTGTCTGAAGTCGGGACCAGAATCAATCACCACACGTGTTTCAGCTGATTCAATTAAAACAGAAGACCGCAGGCGTTTGTCGGCCGGGTTGGTACTTCTGCAGACTTCGCATTTGCAACCGATAAGCGGAACACCTTGAGAGGTCCCAGTACCCAAGAAAGTAAGTTTAATCGCGTTCATTATTCGGTGACAGCAATTGTTTTATCCAATTCTTCGTTGGTTCGTAAGCTTATTGGGATTCCCCCTTTCACAATAAAAGGAGCTACAATACCGTAATCAAAGCCAATTGCATATAAGTAATAATGGCCTTTAAAGAACCTAATTTCGTAGGCCCCGTTTGCATCTGCATTCAGTTTGTGATCATAGAGTGACGTGTCGGCACCAGGGAAATCGTTTGTACCATACTTCACAAAAATTCGCGCATTGGGTATAATTTTAGAATGGTGCGTTACCGTTCCTTTCACCACGGCATCACCGCCAATGGTATTTTTTTTACAAGCGCTGATCAGAATCGCTGCACTAATTAGTAGGTTCAGCGAACTTTTCATCGTTAATGAACTGGTAATCGGTTAAAGTGTATAGAAAGGCAATTATATCGCTTTTTTCATCAGCAGTGAGTGCAATGCCATTCGGTGCTAATAGAGGATCAAGGTTGAACTGATTTTTAACGTTATCAGTGTAATGGTTAAGACAGGCTTGAAGGGTGCTATAGCGGCCATCGTGCATGTAAGGCTGAGTGATGGCGATATTTCTCAAGCTAGGCGTTTTAAATTTGTAACGGTCGGTTATTTGTGAAGTAATGTGCGCCCTACCAGAATCTTGGAGGTAGGGATCGACAGAGAGACCATTACTCCGGTAGTCATAATCAGAGAACAACGGTTCTTTATGACACGCATTGCATTTATTCAAGAATAAACTGTAACCTCTTAATTCTTGTTCAGAAAGAGTGGCTCCAACCTCTCCCCTTTTGTAGCGGTCGTACTTGGAGTTATAGGAAACCAGGGTCCCCATAAATTGCGCCATTGCGCGGAAAAGACCTTGAGAAGTAATGCTATCTTTACCCCAAGCCGCCTTGTATAAGGCCTGGTACTTAGCAGACGCTTTTATTTTTTCCAATACATTTGGCAAGCTCTCGGCCATTTCAACCGTATTGGTTATTGGTCCTAATGGTTGCACCTCAATATGGTTAATACCTCCATCGTGCATAAAAGCTGGCAACCAATTTAAATTGAACAAAGCCGGTGCATTGCGTTTTCCTAGCAAGTCGTTAATGCCGTGACTAAATTTATGATTGGCGTGAGCAAAGGCTGTTGCTTGTTGGTGGCACGAGCCGCAGGAGATGGTATTATCGGCACTCAGAATAGGGTCGTAAAACAAGGCACGACCCAAATTAAACCGTTCATCTGAAAGCACATTCAGGCTAAACGTATACTTTGGGGTGGGCCAACCTTCAGGAATAATTTCAGTAATTCCCTTTGCCGAGTCAGAAGCAATTTTCGGATCGACCTTGCAAGCGATAAAGAATAAAAGTGGTACTACTATAAGAACACCCTTTTTCACTGCACGACGCCTTTGAATTTGAACATATCAGCATAATTATTTGCAATCATGTTGGCGCGAGTACCAGCTGAAACGATGCTATAATCGGACTTGAGGTCAAGTTTAGTAGGATTTTGAAACAGCTCGGTTGCATCAGCATCAATCATGATTTTAGGAGTAACACCGTCCTTACTCACATTAGCTTGTTGTCCGAGGAAATCCAAATTTATAGTACGCTGTGTTTTGTACGTGCCTTTATAGCCCCCTATATGGTATTCCAATGCCTTTTGAGGTGAGCCTGAAGAAGGCGAAGTACCTTCCATTTTAAAGAAAATATAGCCCGTATTCCAACTCCAGTACATGTCACTTGCATAAACAGGATCTAGACCACCTGTTTGCGAGCCAGACACATTGCGAGCACTATCGACCCCAAGCAGGAATTGAACAGACGTATAGGTACCAAAAGGCACTTGAACCGAAATGGTTTGCGATGCAGCCGAAGATTGCTTCACAATAAAATAACTTTCAGGCACAGAATAAGTAGCGCCTGTGGCGTTTTTAAGAACCACATTTGAGACATAGTAATTCCATTTATTAAATGTAACCGAGTCTCCAGTTGCCAGCAAGTACGGTTTATCGAGCTCCAATGCCTTAGCATCTACCTTATTAGTAAAAACCAGGTTAATGGTAGCGGTTGTAGATTCTGGAGTAGGTTCTGGTGTAGCAGTTGTTTCATCCTTATTGCACCCAAAAAACAATAGAATTAGCAGTGAACCAGCGCAAGTATGCCATTTGGTATTCATCCCCGTGAAGGTAGTAATTTCTCTCCTTTTTGAGGAAATGATTTGGGACAGAAAAGCGTGAAATTCTGCAAAAAGATGAAGGTAGTTAAGGAAAAATAATTGTTAATGGTTAATGGTTAATGGTTAATGGTGGGTCGGTCTATGCCTGAATAAGGTTGACAAGGCTTACCCATTCAGTTTGATGGTGCCAAGAAACCCAGTGCCTTTGTAATGATTCCCATTAAAAAGCATGACTAAATAAACAGGCGGAACCATTAATGTGAAATAATACCCCCATTTTAAGTGACTCTTTCCTGTGAAGGTATACATCACGTTGTCGAACACCATGATATTATCATTTCGAACAAATTTTCTCTCCTTACGCGGAGTACCAGGAGCATTCACCTCATATTCATTTTTTTTGAACTCTCCAGACCGTTTCATAAAAACACCGTATTCGAGATAGTTCATAAGGTGTTTGCGGCTTTTGGATGACATGATGCCCTTTCGTTTAGCATCTATATCAAAGGAGGAACCATAGGTTACGTAGTAATTGTTTTTATCGAAAATGACGCGCACATCATAAACATCCATAAGTCTTGGTGTTTTGTAGGTAATTTTACGATCGAGGTTACTAGCCCAAGAAATGTCCCCTTGTTCATTAAATTTAAAAACAGTGACATTACTTTTTTCACAAAAATATTCCATCACACACGTACGTGAGGCCCCAGTACCGGAGCAGTTTTGCACTGCATAGGTGCGCATTTTGCTACAGAAGAGAACCAAGTCCTTACCTTCATTCACAAAATACTCAACCACGTAGTTTCCGCTAATACTTTCGAGGTTGGACTCTTTTGCTTTTTTGGATTTAAAAGCGCCCCCCTTTTTGCGATCTTCTTTATCATTTTCATAAAGTTGATCAAGAAATTTCTTGGTAAAATAATTGAATTTAGTGGTGCTCTTAGAAAAATCCGATTTATCGACAGAAACGACGAAAATACCATGTAAGTCGTTCCCTTTAGGGTCCTTAGTCAGATCGGAGAAAAAGCCATAAAGTTTAACACCCTCTGAAGAAAAAATTGGTTTGTAACGAAATGAATTTTTGTCTGGGAAGCGCATCGCATAACTCTGCAGTTTACTAGTGAGTGGATTAATTTGTGACACCGTTGTATAGACATGCGGTTCATTTTTTTTAGCGGTCTTTAGCTCTTCGTCGGTTAGTTGAACCTCTTGTTGAACATAAATTTTACCATCATCACTTAATTCAAATTCAATGTGGGAGCCATCAAAGCCTTTCGACTTTCCAAATAGGCCTTTTTTTTCTTTTAGCACAACCGGTAATTCAGCCGTGCCCGAGTTAGCTATGGTAAAATCAGCATTGTAGACTTTGTATTCTAATCTTACTATTCCACTTGATTTGGAAAGGTCAAACTGTTTAACGACAACAAATTTGTTTTTGAACTTCGGATGTGAAAGCACAACTAATTCTTCCATTCCCTTACTACCGAAGGTTTGATCGTTAATTTTCGTAAGTTTTCCTTCCCTTTTAAGATTTGGTGAGAAGGATTCGACCATTAAGTCATTTCCACCATTTTTCTTTTTAGGATTAAGCCAAAAGACAAAAACATGGTCCTTTGAAACAATGGTTGTATGGTAGTTCAGTTTGTCGTATTTATCATCAAAACCTTTGAGTTCAGCCACTGCCCCCAATTGCATGTCATTCACCTTGTAAGCTAGCAATTTGACCTTTTTAAACTTTTTCTTTTTCTTAATCGCGTAGTTTGAAAACTTCACGTACATAAAAGCCCCATTTTTACCGATTAGTTCATCGGGCCAACCATCAACCCGGTTATCGAAGCGTGTTTTTTCAGACCAGGATATGGTGAAGTTTTGGGCAGAAAGCCCAGCAACTGTGAATACAAGAATTAGAAAAAAGCAGGTCCGTTGGAATAATTGCATAATTATTGTTTAACTTAAAAGGTAAAAATAGAAAGTTTATAGGTCGTAGATGGCTATTACCAAAATATTCTGTGGTATAAATTTCCAGAAAGTAAGCCTCAGATGTCATTTTTTTTGAATTAACTTAATAGCTATCAAGCACTTAATGCCAATTTCTGCTTTTACCCAAAAACCTTATCTTTGCCACCTGACTAAAAAACAGTTGCCATGATATATCTTGACTTTGAAAAGCCCATTGAGGAACTCGCGGGTGAAATCGAGAAGCTGAAAGAAGTGGCTACCAAGAGCAAGGTGGATTTGAATGACAAAATCGCTGAGTTGGAGGCACACATTGAAAAAACAACGCAGGAGTTGTATGCAAACTTAACACCGTGGCAACGTGTTCAAGTAAGCCGACACCCTGAGCGTCCCTATACCCTAGCCTATATAGAGCATGTTACCAATAAGTCGTTTATTGAATTACACGGAGACAGAACGGTAGCGGACGATAAGGCCATGGTTGGCGGGTTTGGTGAGATTGACGGCGAGTCGGTGATGTTTATTGGTCAGCAAAAGGGTATAAATACCAAAATGCGCCAAATAAGACGGTTCGGCATGGCTAACCCTGAAGGCTACCGTAAAGCCCTGCGTCTGATGAAATTGGCAGAGAAATTCAACAAGCCTATTGTAACCTTTATTGATACACCAGGGGCATATCCGGGACTCGAGGCAGAAGAACGAGGACAAGGTGAGGCCATTGCACGTAATTTGTTGGAAATGGTGCAATTAAAAGTACCTGTTATTTGCATTATTATTGGTGAAGGCGCCAGTGGTGGTGCCTTGGGAATAGGTATAGGAGATCGGGTATTGATGCTTGAAAACACATGGTACTCAGTAATTTCACCCGAATCCTGTTCATCCATTTTATGGCGCAGTTGGAACTTTAAAGAAAAAGCAGCTGAGGCCTTAAAACTGACAGCTGATGACATGAGTAAAAACGGACTCATTGACGGGATGATTAAAGAACCCTTAGGTGGAGCACACCGTCATCACCAGCAAATTTTTGAGACTGTAAAACAGGAAATAAAAAAACAATTGGCGGATTTAAAGAAATTGAGTCCTGAACAACGCATTGAACAACGCATTGAGAAATTTTCGTCGATGGGTGTTGTTCATGATTTAATGAGTGAATAATTCAAAACAATAACCTAAAAAAATAAATTATGGCAGATACCGGCGATATTGGCGTAGGCTCAGTGATACGTTTCAACGGTGAACTCGTTCAAATTATGGAATACCAGCACCGTACCCCTGGTAACCTCCGCGCTTTCTATCAGGCAAAGATGCGTAACTTGAAATCAGGCAAACAAACCGAAAATCGCTTTCGTAGTGGTGAATCGGTTGAAGTTGTGCGTGTGGAGTACAAATTGATGCAATACATCTATGCAGAAGGCGAATTTGCAGTGTTGATGGATAACGAAAGTTACGAGCAAATACATGTACCTATGCTCATGTTTGGTGATTCAGGGCGATTTCTGAAGGAAGGCATGGAAGTTAAGGTATCGTTTGAAGAAGGCGAAACGCCAATACTTGCTGAGGCGCCTACCTTTATCGAGACACAGATTACTTATACCGAACCAGGGTTAAAAGGCGACACCGCCACCAATACATTAAAACCAGCCAAGATTGATACTGGAACGGAAGTAAGAGTTCCATTATTCGTTAACGAAGGTGATTGGATTAAGATTGACACCCGAACAGGCGATTACGTTGAGCGAATTAAGAAATAAGTTAAAAAGGCCGGAATTACCGGCCTTTTTTAATTCTACTTGCTATACGGTCATTTTAAAACCCACCACAAGAATATCGTCAGTTTGTTCTTCGCCTGACCGCCAATTTTCAACGAAATGGTCAAGGTAATGTTGTTGTTGGTGCATTGTTTTTTCTGACAAATTATTTAGTAATTCTTTGAACTTTCTTGAGGTCAATTTCTTTTTTGTGTCACCGCTGAAGGTATCGGCATAACCATCTGAAAACAAGTAAAAGGCATCACCATTCATGTATGGAATAGTATGCGAAACAAACGTTCCTTCTGCTATAGGATGGCCGTTGATACACGTTTTAGTCGGCTTCACCTCTTCAATTCCAGAAACCAATTGTCGGCGAATCCACAATGGACGGTTAGCACCGGCGTAGTGTACTAATTTCCTTCCTTTATCAATCACGCATAAGGCGATATCTAATCCGTCGTACGACGATGCCTTATTCGCATTTGAGTGAAGAGAAGCTGTTAACGACTGATTAAGCAAGTATAAAATTTCACTCGGGTTATCTGTTTTAGCCACAGCGTCACTTAATCGCTCCATGCCAATTAAACTCATAAAAGCCCCTGGTACACCATGACCAGTGCAGTCAGCCGCTGCTAAGAATATCAAATCATCCTTTTCTTTGAAAAAGTAGAAATCGCCGCTAACAATGTCCTTCGGTTTGTAAAGCACCATAGCATCGGGTAAAGCTTTAAAAATATCTGATCGAGAAGGCAATTCAGCCCTTTGAATGCGTAAGGCGTAGTTGATGCTATCGGTGATATCCTTATTACGCTCTTCTAGTTGATGTTTTTGAGCGATGATTTGAGAATTAGCTTCAACAACCACTTGACCATGAAACATAGTGAATTGAACTATTTTGGTCATGAGCATGGCAAAACAAATAAGTATTGACTCTACGATTATGATATCCAAAGTTGGGCGATGAGTCACCCACATGGCTCCTGCCGCTGCAAATAACATTCCTGCAATTACTGGCATCACCATACAAACATCAACAAAAATCATACTGCTGGCCCCAATAAATGTAACTCCCATCAGGTAAATGGGCGCTGTTGGTCCCGCTAATATGAACAAGAAAAAAATTGCAATTGTATTGGTAACAACAGCCGCCAAATTAAATTGTTGTTCGTACCTCGACCGAAACCCACTGTTGAACATTAGAACCGTTAGTAGTGGATTTAGAGCTGCTAATAAAAAAACAGCTACTTTATTTTCTGCCGTCAAGGTGATTAAAAGCGCAAATGCTAAATCAACAAAAGGAATGACGCGACTGATAAACCGGATACGTTGTTCGCGTGTAACAAAATCCACATTTTGATAGGTGTAAGAAGGCATAGTTCTAGATCTTTCTACAAAATTCTGTGCAAGATTAGCTGAAAGTCATGACGATGGTCAGCTACCCTCCTACCAAGCCGCGAGGTTTATAACACATGTAAGAAATTAGGGTGTTGTGAAAAAAACAACCAAAGTGTTAGCCGCAATCAATCGCGTATAAAGACGTTCTATGGTTAATTGCAGCGACCACCGGTTCGAAAAAAAACCAAGACAAGTAGAGTAAGTCTAAATCCAATGAATCTTTAAATTTTATTTCTACACCAGTTGTAGGATCATACTGCAAATTCAAACAGACTCCATTTTGACCATACACTACCAAATGCTGTTCCTCATTCATCCATAATATTTCCAGCTGTTGATTGGGACTCACAAAAACATACCGATTGAGAGACCATGCATCTTGTTTAAAACCTGCCAAAAACTGCCCTGTTTCATTAACCATGGCAGTTTGATTTAGCCACCAGCCCTTTGTTGCAATATAAAGTACTTTATCGCCTTGAAAAATTTTTGCTGATCTATCACTACCCTGAAGTTGTATGATCATTGTAGCCACGCAATCATTATCACAGATCAAATCGTACTGACCTACTCGGCGCATGCGCCACTCTATAGAGGCATTTACTTTCATTCAAGTAAATATCGGCCTCGCATATTATCGAATAATTAAGGAACCTTAAACCTAATCCTAAGAATGCTGCCGTTAAGCATTGCCTTATTGCACCGTAAACCAAAATGAACCACCATGTTGTTCAACCCCTTGTGTGTTTTCATGGTTCCAAATGTCGGCTAATGGTGCACGTAGTTGCTTATCTTCACTCACAAAAAAACATGGAAATAATACTTGGTATTTCTCAGGATTCGCCAGTAGCATCATGGCCAACATGTATTGTTCAGAATAGAACCGATCACACATATCTTGTGGATAATCGTAAGGCAGGTAGATATCGTGTATATGTACTATGACTCCTGGTGCCAGTCTCGGTATTAATTCGAGAAAACAAACCGTAGCATCTGAATTTGGCAATACGCGATGGGAGTTATCAATAAACAATATATCACCTGCTTTAAACCGTGAAGCTAATGCTGCCATATCGGCAACTTGCTCAAATGGCCGGCGAATAACTTCATCAGCTAGATGGTCAATTTGCGCTCGTGGAAATGGATCGATAGATACAATCTTTGTAGCTAATTGACCATCAAGAACGGCCTTTCTGGCCACTTTGGTGCTATTACCAGAACCGATTTCAAGATAGAGAGCAGGCTGTTTTGAGCGCAGAAAGGTGTAAAGTGCCACAATATCTAACCCTGGTAAAAAACCATTGTTCCAAGCAGGAAGGTTTTCATTGGATTCTGCCGTTGACTTTTTAATGCCATGAAATACAGACTTAAACGTTCGCATGTTCTCCAATTCACTTAGGTAGTCCGCTCTTCCTTTATTAATGATGTCATACAGCAAACCGTTGGTAGGACGCGGTTTTAATGCCACCTTGTATTCAAGAATCAATTTCTGATACTTTGGCAACAAGAGTTTAATTTTGTTTTTGAAGCTCATTTTTTTGTTTATGAGGGAAATAACAATCAAAACACACCAATGCCGCTAGAAACCCCCAGAATGGCAAGGATAGTTTATCTGTATCTAAAAAATTATTGAAGAATCCATGAACAAAATAAGTCATAATCCCCAAGAAAAGGCCAGTGCACAGTATTCGATCCTCCCTACCCGACAGTGAATAAATTAATCGATAGCCTAAAGAGGTCACATAAATTAATAACACAACCGTAATTAGTAAACCAGGTAACCCTTGTTCTGCAAGTGGACCAAGGTACTCACTATGCGCGTTGCCATTGGTTCCGAAATTGGTACTTATTATTGTCAAGTCCTTACTCAATTGATAAGGCGCATAGGAAAACATATAAGTCCCAGGCCCCCACCCCATAACCGGTTTGTCCTCCCACATGCGCAAGGCACAACTCCAACGGTTTAAGCGTTCAAGATTACTAGCATCTGTACTAATGTTTGAAACTGATTCAACATTGTTTTCAAAACCACCTTCAGCATCGGTACTGTTTCGACTCATTACCAAAAGGATTTCGGTCTTGAAACTCAAAAACAAAACAGTACCGATCAGTAGGGTAACGAACAGCGTTTTGAATTTGATGCGAAGAACAGTTGTAGCAAAAATACCGGCCACGACCACCAGACTAAGCCAGCCTGCTCGGGCAAACGAAATTATGATTGCAAAGGTGAAAACCACAAAAAAGAAGGCTGCAAGTAGCTTTGTTAATTTGCTTAATGAAGGCATAAAAACCATGGTAACCATTACCGGAATAAACATGGCTAATGCTGCCCCATAGGCTGTATGGTCATTGTAGAAAGGTGAAACCACCCAATCAGCCGCTTTATCATTAAAGTTATATTGGGCATGGACAATTGTGGTATAAACAACTACAATGAACAACGCACTTGCATAAGCCATAACGAAACGCACCATGTTTTCTCGTTTGACGAAAAGATGCTGTATAATCACATAACAGCTAAAAATGAACCATAATCTCGAAATCAAGTACTTGAGCGACACAACAAAATCTGTACTAGTGATGGTAGTTGCAGCCATCCAGACCAATTGAATCAAAATAATGTAGGAAACCGCGTGGGACATAAATCGCTTTTCAGTGATACCACGTTGGAGGTTATTCATTATATATACTAACATCATACCTGCCATCAGCGGTTCGGTTGGAATACTTAAATCTGGTCCTTGTGTTAACCCCATTTCTTTCAAAGAAATGGCCAATGGGGTACTAAAGGCTACCAAGTAGACTATTTGCTGCAAATGAAAAACAGCCACATAAAGAACCGCTATAACAAGCGGCAACAAATTGTAAGTATAAAACCAGGGACGTTTGTAGGCAAGGATGTACACCTCACCGGCCACGAAGGACAAAATGAGCAGCCACAGAAAGTATTGACGCAGGTATTTTAGCAGGATTTGCATTACTGGCTCTTGCCAAAGCGATCGCGCCATAACATGTAGAACAAGCCCAATAAATTTGCCGCTATAACAGAAATAGCCACAATAATCATCCGTTTAGGGCGCGCCTTGTATTCGTTAGGTAACGCTTTCTGAACTACAAATTTTACCGGCATGGTGGACCTATAATTTACCAATGCCTCGTCGTACTTCATTTTAATATCAGGATACTTTGCTCCGTATTTCTCCAAATTGTCATGAATATTTTGATAAGCGCTACCGTATTTCTTGAGTGTGTCAATTTGTGCATTCAATCGATTAATAGCCCCTTGATCATTTTTTTCAATCGCTTTTGCAAGACTCCGAGAATACGCTTTTACTTGTTCTTTAAAATGTAAAACACCTTTCATGCGTAACCACTGAAGGCTATCTTCTAATTCCTTCATACGGGCAACCGTGTAATCGTATTCCTCCTTTACAATTTTCACTACCGGCGCCGCTAATTCACGATTCATTCTAAATTTGATGGTATCGGCATAGTTTACAATGGCATTAGCCAAAAAAGCAGCGCTGTCGGCTGTATAATCATGCACTTCAACTTTAATAGAATTAAACTCGGTGCGTTTAATAGCCACTTGGTCTTCCCATTTTAATTTCAAGTAGTGGTATGAAAAATTCGTATCCTTTATTTTCCAACGTTGCCAAAGGTTATACTTGTTGGCAATTTCCATTTTTAGGGCATCAGAGGTTAGAATTTGGATTAATTTTTCGCAATCATCGGCATCCCCCAACATCATGTAATCTTCTTGGTTACCGGCATTGGCTTCAATCACCAGTTTTGAAACTGAAAATTGGCGGGCAGGAAAAACAATCGATGTTGACTTGTACTGCTTGGGGATAAACATCACCACAATACTGGTAATGACCCCCGCGATAAGCGTAATGCGAAGAAATTCTTTTCTCCAACTTAAAATTTTATTAAACAGTTCCCGGGACGAGATGTTCTCTAACATATTATTTGTATTTGATAAAACGTAGGACGGATTTAGGATTAATCATGCCTGTAACAAATGCCAACAAAACACTAAAAATAAGCATAATTGAAAAATTTAACATCCATTGGTTGCCATCCGTTCCGAATAAATTCAAAGTAAAGTAATTGATAAAGAACAGCCCTGCGATAAACAAAGTTAGGCTGGTAAGCAATCTTTTATTCACATGAAAATTAAACACCTTGTAGCAAATGTAGACTTGTAAAATGCCTGTTACCATTTGAGTCACTAAACTTGAAATAGCACTTCCAAAAGCCATGTACTTAGGAATAAGAATCAAATTGAGTATCACGTTAATCAAAATGCCACCAATCGCCACGTAATTTAGTTTCTTTAAATTACCGCTTGCTGTGAGTAAGGTTCCAAAAATATAGGTTAGCGAAATGGCCGTAAAACAATTCATTAAAACGGCTAAAATTTCATATCCACCAGTATCACCCGTATAAATCTTCTCAAAAAAATGCTCTGCATAAAAGATAGTGCTTACCGAAACGATTAAAGCAGGGGTAAGTAAAAGTGTAAAAGATAATTTAACTACATTTTCAACATTCTCCTTGTGTTTGAGCATTCTGCTAAACAAAGGAAGCAGTTGAACAGAAAACAAGTAAGCAATTTGATTGGCGGCATCCAGTAACCTAAAACTTCTGGCGTAAATACCACTTTGCATGAGGCCTTCCTTGCCCGGCAGAAGCTTTTCAATCATAACACTGTCAAGGCGGTTGTAAAAAGCCATCAGCATGTATAGGATTGCAAATGGAATACTTTTTCTTAAAATTAATCGGTTAAACTTCCAATCCCAATGCAATGAAAACGTGTGGGTTTTGTTTAGGACAATTATGAAAGCGATAACTGCTGTTAGAAAATAACCAATTGTTTGAGAGTAAATAAAGGCATCCATGGTTACTTCTGTGCCAAACCAATTCATCAATAGCACCATCAATATGGTGATCATAATTAATCGGTCAAGTACCGATACCACACTGTCAATTCCAAAAAGATGTAAGGCCTGTAAATTGGACCGTAAAAACAGAATAAAACTCAACAAAAAGCTATTCAAACACATCACTAGCAAAAGCTTAAGATGAAAATGCAAGATGAAATACCCTATAAAAAAGGTTAGAATGGTATATGTCACCCCAAGCACCAATTTTAAGCTTAACATTTTGCTGAAATGTTTACTCAACAGATGTCTGTGTTGGGCAATATTGCGATTATTAAAATTGGTTAACCCAAAATCAAGAAAAATACTGAGAAGCAATGAAAAGTTGAAGATTACAAAGTACTCGCCAAAACTAATATTTCCTACATGTCCTTGAACTTTGGGCTCTACAATAATCGTCCAAAATGGCTTAATCAAAAGGTTTAAAACCAAAAGAATAGCTAGATCAAATATGAATTTTTTCTTCTGCACGAAAGGCCGGTAAAGTTACTTCTTTTTCCTAGACAATAGGCCGTTAATTCGATTATTAAACGATTATTAAGGAGTTAGGGCTTAACCTACGTAACACCACTTGTTACTCTCCCCGTTTCGTAAGGATGGCCCAATTTTTAATGGAATGGCATTTAATAGTCCTTCTTTGTTGCCTTTTGCGATGTATAACTGCTTTCATGTGAGAAGTGTCGATTATCTTACTACGTTGTTTTCAGTACTTTATTGTCTGTTATTCGCACAATTACTTAGATTTGCAAGGTGCAGATAATCGTTAATACACGTTTGTTGATTAAGGATAAACAAGAAGGCATCGGATGGTTTACTCAGGGTGTTTTAGAACGTATCTGCCAGAAAAACAAGGAGGTACATTTTATTTTTTTATTTGACAGGGCGTTTGACGATTCGTTTCTGTTCTCAGATAACATTACGCCCCTCGTAATTTCCCCACCGGCTCGTCATCCTTTTTTGTGGTATTACTGGATGCAATTTGGTGTTAAACCCTTACTCAATAAATTCAATCCTGACTTGTTCTTTTCACCGGATGGATTTCTCGCACTAGGGGCTAAGTGTCCACAAGTACCGGTCATTCACGACATCAATTTTCTGCATTATCCCCATTTTCTCAAACCTCTAACTGCACGTTATTACAACCATTACTTTCCAAAATTTGCGCAGGCAGCCAATAGGATAATGACTGTTTCAGAATTTAGTAAAGGTGAAATACACCAACATTATGGTGTAGCGTCAGAAAAAATAGATGTGGTTTACAATGGGGTGAATTCTGAATTTCGTCCGTTGAATGCAGAAGAAAAAACGGTCGCCAAGAAAAAATTTGCTGAAGGATGTCCTTACTTTATTTATACCGGTTCACTGCACCCGCGCAAAAACATTGAACGGACTGTTCAAGCCTATCTTGAATTCAGAGCAGCAAGTGATAGTGAAATAAAGTTGGTTCTGGCTGGTCCCGCCTTTTGGGGTAACCAAGCGGTGGTGCGCTTAATTCAATCGAGTGGTTATGCAAAGGATATTGTATTAACTGGACGCTTGAGTAATGCCGATCTTGCACTTGCTTTAGGTGGAGCTGAAGCGCTTTTATTTGTACCCCTTTATGAGGGTTTTGGTATTCCATTGATTGAAGCGATGACTGCCGGTGTGCCAGTACTTACCTCTCAAGTAACTAGTTTGCCCGAGGTAGCTGGAAACGCGGCTCTATTCTGTGATCCTACCTCCGTTTCCAACATCAGTGAGGGAATGCGACGAATTGTAAATCCCGAAGAAAAAGCATTACTCATAAAAAAGGGTCTTGAACGAGCCAACGCATTTTCATGGGATCGAAGCGCTGATTTGGTTTGGGAAAGCTTGATGAAAACGTTAGAAAGATAACGTCTCCATTATTTTTGCTGTTACATTGCCGTTCTGTTCAAAATAATGCTGGAGTCGGTCTGAAACTTGATTACGATACGCCTCATTAAATAATTGTTCTTGCCATGCTAACGTTAGTTCCTCATGAGTAAGTGCGTTTTTTGCCACTCCTAAAGTAAGTAGTTCAACTGATTCATTGTACCTACCTGGTTTTGGTTCGGCAAATGAAACGGGTATACCAAACACTGCCGGTTCCAGAATATTGTGCAATCCATCACCCAATCCCCCACCGATATATGCTACATGTGCATAAGCATACATCCTTGATAAGTGCCCGATAGTATCGACCACTAATACCCTTACATTTTCGCCTTTGTATAAGCTAAATCGCGCACAGGACAACCCTGCGTCTGCAATTCGTGCACAAGTATCTCTAATTTCCGATTCCGAAACTTGATGAGGTGCAATTACTAATTTGACCTGTTCCGGTAAACTTTTGTAGGCTTCTAGTATAATTTTCTCGTCAGCCGGCCAAGTGCTACCTGCGATCAACAAAAGTTGTTGATTCTTAAATTTTTCTAGTCTTTCAATGTACGTTGATTGGTTGCGAATTTCTAAAACGCGATCAAAACGTGTATCACCCGTAATTTTGTAATTTGTAATGCCCACTTCATTGAGGAGGACAGCGGAAGCTTTATCTTGAACAAATAACCATTGAAAGGCAGCTAGTGATTTTCGAAAACGAGCACCATACCATTTAAAGAAAGGATGATGTGGTTTAAACACAGCTGATATGAGGTAGGCTTTTAATTTTTTCTCCCTAATTGCTTCTAAATAGTGCAGCCAAAATTCATACTTGACGAAAACGGTAAGATCCGGTTGTACCAATTCTAGAAATCGATTGGCATTGTATTTTGAATCTTGTGGTAAGTAAACAACCAGTTCTGCGCCAGGCCAACTTTTAAATGCGTCGTAACCACTGGGTGAATAAAATGAGAGTACGACATTGAGTTGGGGATGTTTTATTTTAAGCGCTTCAATGAGCGGGCGGCCTTGTTCAAACTCACCATAGGAAGCACAATGCACCCAAAGTCGTTTACCAGTGCGGAGTTGGGAAAGTTTAGCAATAAGCGACTCTTCCCAATTCTTACGGCCATTTACCCACTGTCGGGCTTTTGGGTTGCGAAGCGCTGCTATGCGAATGAGAACAGCATAGGCTTGAACAACTAAATTGTAAATGATTATTCCCATTAGTTGTAATAATCGCCAATGGCCATTTTCTTGTAAAGTGGTAGTATCCACCCTACTCTAATTCCAAAAAGCAAATCGAGCCGTTTTCCTTTATCAAACTGTCCAGTATCAAAATTAAAGCCCCTCACACTTTTTGTGAACGCTTCATAAAACTCAGCCCCAACATAAAAGTTTGATAAACGGTTATCGCTCAAATACAAGTATCCAATAAACTGACTTAATGCGATACCATCGGTTAAGCGGTCGTATCCATACCGCATTTTACCATTCACAGCAGCTACTTTTTGAGAGGCATCATAAAAATTAATATAATGTTGAAGGTAGCCAACGCCAAGGGTCATCATAACCCCTGAATTTTGATTCGGACTCCACCAATCAAATACATAACCACCAATGCCCATTACATTGAATCCCCGTTCGGTAATTCTTAGATCAGCAGGATAACCTTCATTATCTATGACAAACGCCTCAGGTGTGGTTAATTGTTGAAGGACGTCTTCTCTAACTTGACTTCCGAAAAGGTAGTTCGATTCCAGTCCGAAAACAAACCGACTGCTGTGCTTAACAAGGAAACAACCGCCGGCATTTAGGTTAAAGCCGAAGCGTTTCGCCAAGTCACCTCCTGGTAACTGTCCACCAAAATGCACCCCAAGCAGGGGAATTGTTAGGGCAGTATCATTCTGGCTTTTAAGAAGGGAGGTAACCAGACAAAAAATCAGCATTAATCGCATGCTGTAAAAATAAGAGAAAGGATCACAGGTAAAAAATCATTCTTCCTGGGTGGTCAATCTTCCTTTATAAGTGATTATTTTGTCGTTTAGGCGATCGCTTTCAATTAATCCATCGCGTAGACGCACAATTCGGTGGGCATGTAGTGCAATGTCTTCTTCATGCGTGACCAATATTACGGTATTACCCTTTTTATGAATTTCTTCGAATAACCCCATTATTTCAACCGAAGTGCGGCTATCAAGGTTACCAGTCGGCTCATCGGCGAGAATAATTGCAGGATCGTTAACCAGTGCTCTAGCAATTGCAACACGTTGCCGCTGACCACCACTGAGTTCATTTGGCTTATGGTTCATGCGGTTTCCTAAACCTACGCTTTCAAGCATGGCTGCTGCTTTTTCTTCTCGTTTCTTTCTGTCGTAACCAGCGTAAACCAGCGGCAGGGCAACATTTTCGAGTGTTGAAGCTCTAGGCATTAGGTTAAACGTTTGAAAAACGAAACCGATTTCCTTGTTACGCACTTCAGCCAGTTGATTATCACTCATAGTGGCTACCGAAAGTCCGTTTAGAATATAACTACCTGAAGAAGGTGAATCAAGACAACCCAACATGTTCATCAACGTACTCTTGCCGCTACCCGATGGCCCCATTAATGCTACATACTCATTTTTATAAATAGTCAACGAGACATCTTTAAGTGCTTCAATGGTTTCCTCACCTATGACATAGGTCTTGCGAAGGTTTGAAATGGTTATCAATGAGTCCATAGCACAAATTTACCCCATTCTTTGGTCTGGATTTTTACCGCTTGTCATGTATTTGGTTGGACTATTCCTGTAAATTATACTATCTAACCGATCATTAACAAAACATAAAAAACTGATTGTTAGCGACTTAAACTATTTAACACTTTTTGATGATGCAACATTATATGTTACAACATATATTTGTAGAAACAATTAAACAATGAAAAAAATTATTCTATCAGCGATAATCGCTCTCAGCACAACCATGGTTGGCCAAGTTAAATGGAAAGTAGATGCCTCCCATTCAAAATTAGGGTTCTCAGTAGTACACGTCATGGTTTCTGAAACCGAAGGTAAATTCAAAATTTTTGACGGCACTGTAGAGTCAAAAAGTGAAATGGATTTTACGAATGCAGCTATTTCGTTTACAGCTGATGCCTCGTCTATTAACACAGAAGACGCAAAACGCGATGGACACTTGAAGAGTCCTGATTTTTTTGACGTTGAAAAATACCCGACTATTACCTTTAAAGCAGTTAGCATGAAGCCAGATGGCAAGGGTAAGACTTCTTATATTTTAGAAGGCGATTTAACCATGCACGGTGTAACAAAACGCGTAAAATTAAATGTTATTGGAGCTGCTAAAACCGTAAAAGACCCATGGGGTAATACCAAGATGGGATTCAAAGTAACAGGTGTTATTAGCCGCAAGGACTTTGGACTGGTTTGGAATGCTGCTTTAGAAGCCGGTGGTGTGGTTGTAAGTGATGAAGTCACTCTCAGCATCAATATTGAATTGAACAAAGTATAACCGAACTCAAACAACCAAAAAGAGTAGTGCGGTAGATATCGCACTACTTTTTTTATAACCGCCCTTCCTCATGCACCCCGTTTTTTAGTAGTTACCACAACAAGATGTAAAACAAATCCTTTTATGACTAGAATTGGTTCTTTATCTTTGGTAACCATGAAATTGGAAGACGAAATAAAACAAAAGCACTTCAAAAGTCCACAGCAAAAACTGGCAGTCAACCTCCTCTACACTTCCAATTGGTTGAATTATCAGTACCAATCGTTATTTAAAGGGCACGATCTTACCACCCAACAATTTAACGTATTGCGTATTTTAAGGGGGCAGTATCCCAATCACTGTACCTTGAAAACTATTAAAGAGCGGATGTTAGACCGCATGAGTGATGCTTCTAGAATTGTAGACAAGCTGGTCAAGAAAAATTTGATTACACGCGACCAATGTCCTAGTGACAGAAGAAGTATCAATTTACTCATAACCGAGAAAGGATTAAATCTCCTCAAAAAAATGGATGTGATTGATGAGGCTAACAATCACCTATTTAATAGTTTGTCTACTGAGGAAGTTAACCTACTAAATGATTTATTAGATAATATGCGTGGTAGGCCCGATTAACGGCCACACAAAACAAAAGCTCCCCAATAATATGGTTGAGGGTACTTCTTTTTGACCTCCAATTGTGCATACCGAAAAGCCTTGTAGATATCACCTGAACGACTCCACTCTTCATAGAAGGCTATCATTAAATCCTTTGTTGCATCATCGCTTACTGGCCAAAGGGACATAATAATGGATTTAGCGCCAGCTAATCGAAAGGCCCTTTGTAATCCAAACACCCCTTCGCCATTTTTAACCTTTCCTAATCCGGTTTGACAAGCACTTAGTACAATCAGTTGCGTCTTATCCAGTTTCAAATTCATTGCCTCGCTGGCTGTAATCATGCCATCTTCATAATCAACCAGGGTGTTGATATTAGCTGAATTTAAATGGTAATCGTTGTTGGCTCCAGTAAGAAATAGGCCTGAGCGCATCATTGGGTTGGTGTAAAATTCCTTCTCCATAGTAGAGTAACCAAGCAAGTCTTCTTGCTTCGGGTCTTCCAAAAAGAAGCCATGTGTTGCTAGATGTAAAACATCGGGATTCACCACCTTTTTAAGCGTGTTCTCATTCGCTTTTTCTTCAGTGTAAGCCTCTACTTTTACACCATACTTCCGTAAAGTTTGCGTAATTACTTCAACTTCCGTTTTGGTTCCCGGCAGTTCTGTCAATTTAAACCCATACACACTGCGCTGTGCTAAAGTTGTACTCATGTCTTGAGGAGCAGCCGACGATAATTTAGCAAGATCATAGTCAAACGAGGGGTTTCCGAACAAAGCCACACGTGAAGGTGGACTACTTTTTAATGCCTTTACCTCTTGTAAGTCGCGCAAACTGGTGAGTAAATGAATTTCTTTTTCTTCGAGAAGGTATTTCCCACTGGTTTTATTCAACAGAGAATTGAGGTTAACCTGATTGTAAATACCATCGGGCGAAACATATACAGTTGTTACATCGGTTAATTTTAAATTCACAGGTAACCACAAACGTTGGTACACATCGCCCGGATCGTTTTTTGTTTCAATACTCGCGCGGTAACTTGCAAGAACATTTTCCTCCCAAGTCATAGGACGGTCAATAGACACAAACGTTGGCGCACCTTTATCCTTGAGAATAATAAAGGTATAGTTGGTGCCCCTACCCTGTCCCTTATCGTAAATCAAATAACTTTGAAATATTTCAATAGCAGCTTCCCCAGGTTTCAACAGCTTTTGAATGCCCTGCCAATTTTGAGCCAAGGAGGTCATGCCACTTCCGGTCACTTTGAGTGAAATTTCTTTTTCAAGTTTATCGGCCTCAGCCTTTATAGCCGAGGCTTCAGCGAGTGCGAAGGGGTATTCTTGCGTATCAAAGCTCATCAGCTTGCTTACCGTTTCACGTTTGAGTTTTAATTCTTCAAAAGACGCTAACAAGGCTGGATCGTTCCGATCTCGAATTTGTTCCCTAATCTTACTAATATTATTCAGCAAGAAACCCTTGGTTTTGATTCTGAAATCAAGTAATACCTGCGACAGTTCAGGAAACTGATCAATGTGGTTCAGAATGGTGGTATAAAAATTGCGAATCTGGTTCTCGAACTCATCGAGGTAAAACATCTTTTCATTTTCAGTCATGTAACTGAATGACTTTTCTATATCGGCATACTTCAAGTCCAGGTATTTCTTAAAATAATTTAATGCTTCTTGAACACGCTCTTGATCAGCCATGATCATCGCTTTAACAATATTGACTTGTTGCAAATCAACAACATTAGTTATCGAATGAGTTTTAACCAAGTCGAGCGCCTTGTTCACATAAGGCTCAGCCTCATTTGGCTTTTCAATTCCCCTTAATATCAAAGCAATATTGCACAAATTGGGTATGTCAGCCACCTCGTTACGGTCGGGATGCTTTTTATAAATTTCAGCCGCCTTTTGGAGAGATTTGGTGCAATCATCGAATTTACGTTGTACCTGAAATAGCGTTGCCATGTCCACATACAATTCAGCCAGCTTCTCATGGTCATCCCCATAAACTGCCGAATAGTAACGCACAGCATCTTTATAAAATTGATAGGACTTATCATAAATATCAGAAGCATAATAGCGAATCGCAAGGTTGTGTGCAAAAACCGCGCGTTTCATTGTGTCTGTAAAATCACGGCGTTGCATGCCTTCCTCTAATGTTTTAGCCAATTCCAATGCTTCATCTTTTCTTCCTACGGTAGCGTAAAACACCATCAAATTACTTACCGAAGTGTAGTATTGTTCGGGACGTATGAAATCCAGCCCCCTTTTAATTTTAATAGCATCGCTATAGAACTGTTCAGTTTCTACTAACCGGTTCATTCTGCTATAAACTTCGCCAATGTTATTTAGTGCCGCAGCATATTCATTCGATTGTTCACCGAATAATTTTCGCGTTAGGTCACGAGAACGAAACAACAAGCCAAGCGCTTTTTGATGTTGATCGTGTTCGGCCAATGCGCCGCTGTAATCCGACAAAAACACAGCATATTGTGCATTAGCCGTATCTCCAGACTTTTGAAACGATAGCTGAGCCATTTCAAAAGTTTGAATGCACTTAAATGGCAGACCAGTATCTTTATAAAACAGGGCGAGGTTGCTAAGTAAAAAGGCATAGTCTACAGTGGCCGTCATTTTTTCAGACACGCAAAGATCAACAGCCTTTTTATAAAAACGTTCCGCTTGATCAAATCGATAGAGGTTTTGGTAACAAACGGCGATGGCTGCTAGCACGTTTACTTTATCAATTGTTTTTAGTTTTTGATTGTCCGAAAGTTCAATAACCTTTTCCAAATGAGGTAAGGCATCGGCATACCTACCAAGATAACTCAAGGCAATGCCTAAATTTTGTGATGCATTCATTTCAGCTAAAGGATAAAGGCCGTTCTTCAACTCATCAAACACCGCCTCCATACGCGCCATGCCAAGCTCAATATTCTCATCTAATAGCAAGTAGGCTGCATTTTCTGATCGAAGAGATAACACTTCCTGTTTGTCTGCCTTTTTATCCTTTAAAGCCGACTGAAGTGCTTTATCTGTTAGCTCAATTGCTTTTTGAAATTCACCACTATTAGCAGCAGCAGCAGCTTGTTGCTGTAACTTAGTCCATTGCTGCGTCCACCCAATAACAGGATGGAGGACTATCCATAATACAAGTAATAAACGCATAACACGAAAGGGTGACGCTGTAACTGAAGCGTTATGCTAAGATAAAATAAAGAAATTGTTTGTGCATTACCCTATACAGGGTAATCTACTGTGGATTTTACTGAATCGTACTTAAGACCATTTGCGCACAACAGCATGAATCTCAAGTAACGGTTTCAAAAACTCTTCCAAATCATTTACGCAGAGTTGTGAAGCCGCATCACAGAGGGCCGTTGAAGGGTCAGGATGTGTTTCAATGAACACTCCATCAACACCGCTGGCAACCCCTGCGCGACTAAGCACTGGTAAAAACTCACGCATACCACCCCTCGAGTCAGCACTAGGAATACCATACTTACGTACACAATGTGTTACGTCAAAAACCACTGGGTAACCCAAGTTATTCATATGGTAGAAACTACGCGGATCTACAATCAAGTCATTATAGCCAAAAACATAACCCCGTTCAGTTAAAATAACCTTATCGTTACCAGCATCAATACATTTTTGAAGTGGGTGTTTCATGTTATCAGGAGCCAAAAACTGACCATGTTTAATATTAACCACGGCACCAGTCTCAGCCGCAGCAACGACTAAACTACTCTGCATACATAAATAAGCAGGAATTTGAATTACATCACAAACCGCTGCAGTGGGTGCAGCTTGATAACTCTCATGGATATCAGTAATTAAGGGGAAACCAAATTGCTCTTTTATTTTAGCAAGCATGGCTAGCCCCTTATCCAAACCTGGTCCATCGTAGTACTTTAAATTACTTCGGTTATCCTTTTTAAAAGAAGATTTATAGATAACTTTTATACCCAACCGTTCTGACACTTCACGGAGTTTTTCCGCTGTCCTCATCATGATTAGTTCATCTTCAATAACACAAGGTCCTGAGATGAGGAATAAATCTTTCCCACCACATTCAATATCGCCTACACGGATCGTTTTTTTCATTTTACAAATTTATAGAAAGTTGGTTAATCGCTTCAACTGCAAA
>JACCDW010833492.1_pt1 | contig 27047 bp, 29 predicted proteins | sample 7449781 | NCBI WGS metagenome assembly JACCDW01 (sample SAMN15323449, study PRJNA562643) | freshwater metagenome | isolation source: river surface water | place: USA:Blue River Watershed | collected 2017-08-18
GGTTTTGCTCGATGCGCTCAAACACCAAATACAACACCCCGGCCACGGACAGCCACACGGCGGCGATGGCCAGAGCGCCGAAGCGGGCGGTTTTTTGGATCGAGGGTGTGGGCATGGACAAGAGCCGTGAGGGTGTTGGGGTCAGCCCTGAGCGTAACCTGTTCAGATGCGATCCGAGAGGAGCGCCCTTGAAGACCCGATGATTTTGCGCGTTCACATGGCCTTGAACAAATGCGCATACAGGCGGCTCACGCTGAGCTTGGTGGGCAGCCCCTTCAGCCGCAAACTCAGGCGGCCTGATTCGTCGCGGGTGACGGATTCGATGGCGGTGGCACGCACCACAGAGCCCCGGTGGATTTGCCAGAACACTTGCGCATCGAGCCGTTGCGTGAGTTCTTTGAGCGGGGTGCGCAGCAGCACTTCTGCGCCGTCGGTGGTGAACACGCGCACGTATTTGTCGGCCGCTTCCAGGCGCAGCACTTCATCCACCGGCACCATGCGCAGCTGGTTGCCCACGCTCGCTTGCAGCAGTTGAAGGTGGGGCTGGGTTTTTTCGGCTGTGGGGGCATGCAGCAGTGCGCGAAGCTGCATGAGCACTTGGTCTTGTTGTTCGCGGTTGTGGGGGCTGGGTTGTCGCAGGGCGGCTTGCAGTCGCGTCACGGTTTTGGCCAGGCGGTCGGTGCGCACGGGCTTGAGCACGTAGTCGATGGCTTGTGCATCGAAAGCTTGAATGGCGTATTGGTCATAGGCCGTCACAAACACGAGCAGCGGAAAAGGGGCGTGATCAGGCCATTCGTCGGCCAGCGCCGCAGCGGCTTCCAGCCCACTTTGGCCGGGCATGCGGATGTCCAAAAACAGCACATTGGGCAGGTGCTGCAGGGCCAGGTTGACGGCGCTCAGGCCGTCACCTGCGGTGGCGGTGATGCGCAAGTCGGGCCACAGGCTGTGCAGCTCTTGCTGGAGGGTCTGCGCCAGCAGGGCTTCGTCTTCGGCGATCAGGGCGGTGGGCCGGGTGTTCATGGGCTCAGTCGGGTGTGAATGTGTACGGCAAGCGCACTTGCATGTAGGTGCCGCTTGACGGGTATGTGCTTGAGCAATTGAGGTGGGCGCGGTGGCCATACAGGGCGTTCAGGCGTTGGCGCACATGGGCCAAGCCCCAAGACGCGGCGTTGTCGGCCGCCGGTTCTCCATCGTTGACTTGGGCCATCATCAGATCGCTGATGCCGTGGCCGTTGTCGGTCACGGAGAGCGTGAGGTCATCGTTATTCACGAACGCACTCACCGCGATGTGTCCGCCAGCCACTTGGGGCTCAAGTCCGTGGCGAATGGCGTTTTCCACCAAGGGTTGCAAGATGAAGCTGGGCACCATGGTTTTGCCCAGGCCTGTGGGCAAGTGCAGCTTAAACGTCAAGCGGGGGCCCATGCGAATCGCCATCAGACTGAGGTAGTCGTGCAGGCGAGCAAACTCATCTGTCAGCGGGTGCAGCGGTTGTCGCGAACCCTGCAGCGTGGTGCGCAGGTAGTCGTTCAGGTGGTCGAGCATGGACAGGGCGCGAGCGGTGTCCTGCCCGATCAGCGCCCGCAAATGTGCCAGTGTGTTGAACAGCATGTGCGGCTCCAGCTGCGATTGCAGCAGCATGAGCTGTGCCTGTGTGACCTGGTTGGCCAGTGATTCGGCTTTGCCGCGTTGGTAGAAATAAGCAACGAAGGCGGCGCTGATGGCGATGGACGACACCAGCATGCCCTTGAATCGCCCCGGGTTGAAGTGCCACAAATCCCAGGTGGACCAGCCCGCATACGCATCGCCCACGAGCGTGCCCAGCACATAGCCCAGCGGAATGCCCACCAGCAGCATGAGTGTGGCGGGCAGGGCAGGAGGCCAGTAATGGGGCGCCTGTATCTGCAGCAGTCGCTTGAACACAAAGCGCGGCACATCGGTCAGCAGCCAAATGAAGGTCGAGATGGCGTAAGAGTAGACCAGCGCTTTGTCAAAGGTTTGGTGTGTTTCTTCGTGTGCTGCCCAATTGCCCAAGGCGATGAGCAGGGCAATGCACCAAACAATCAGCAAGCGGTGCAGCAGAGGTTTGCGGTGCTCGGCAGGCAGCCAGGCGAAGAGGGGGGATGAAGTCATGCGGTGTTCAGAGCTTTTGCTTGAAGAATAACGCGATCTGGTCAAAGGCCTTTTGGCGGTCGGCGTCGGTGAAGGCGGGGTTGGGCAAGCCGCCACGCATTTGGGTGGCCGCTACGGTTTGGGCCACGCTGGCAGGCCAAGGCGAGAGCCAGTCAAAGTGGCCCGCTTGGGTGTGATCGCTCAGGGTGGTGCATGTTTTGCAATGCTGCAACACATGCTGGCTGTGAAAACGGGGCATCAGCACGCCGTCCTTGCCTGCGGTGGTCAGGCCCACGGGGATGCGGATGCGTGAGAGGCTTTCGGCGGTGAAGATGATCCCGACGGGTACGGCCATGCTGACGGCTGTCACACGGGGGTCGGGGCGCGGGTCATGGCCTTGGCCAGTTGCCTTGGCATTGCCGCCGTACACCACTTTCAAGTTGTCGGGGGCGTTGCTTTCGGTCAAAACCTTCGCCATGAAAAACTGGGTTTTGCGCTGAAGTTGGGGCCAGGTCTTTCCACCCAAGCCGTTCAGACAAAAGCCGATATCCTCATCCAGGTTGTGTGCGCAGTGCTGGATCAAATTCAACATGCGCCACTGCGCCCCAGCCATCACCAAGCCGGTCACACCGCCTGCCGACATGCCGTGCACGCCCACGCGGCGGGTGTCCACCAGCGCAGCCAGCTCCGGGTCACGCGCCACAGCGTCGATGGTGTCGCTCACGTCTTGCGGGCGGGTTTTCCAGCTCTCGGGTCCGGCGCGGCTGAAGTGTTGCCAGTTGTCGCCCCGGTGTTCGGGCTGTGCCACCACAAACCCTGCGCGGGCCAGTGTGGCGGCCAAGGCATGGTCGGGCAGGGCGCTGCCTGCGGTGCCGTGTGACAAGACGATCAGCGCCCGCTTGCCTGAGGCGACCGATGAAGGGGCGGGCAAAGGCGCTGCGTTGCTGGCGACCTGGATCGTGAATGCGCCTTGGGTCACGGGCTGGGCCGCTGCCGCAGTGGGGTAGACCAAGGTGATGGGCATGCCGTTCGACTGAATCTGGCGCAGGCCCACGCTGGGCACTTGGGCCTGGCTGGCGCTGGCGACCAGCACGGTCAGGCTGCAAGCCCAGCGGGTGAGGGTCTTCAGTGCTTGGGTCATGGGCTGGGGGTCATTGCAGTTTCAAGAGGCGCAGAGCCCGGGCGTTGAGCAGCCCGGAGAACAAACCATACAAGGCGCTGATGCCCATGGCTGCTTGCACGCTGTGCAATGCCTCTGGCGTTGTGGCGCTGAGCATGCCCACGACAAACTTGCAGGCAAAAATGGCCATGAACAAAGCCAGCGGTAGCCAGCTGCCGGGCACGGTGAAGCGGCGGGTTTGCGCGTTGTAGCTGGCCCCTGCAGGGGCTGCACCTTGCCCCAAGCCCCAAGCCACCACAGCGCAGGTGGCCGCCCAGCAGAGCAGGCCCACAGCCAACCAGGGCGTGTGCCGCCACTGCTGGACCACGCCCACCAGTGTGAACACCGTGAGCGCGATGTTGATACCCAGCAGCCGCTGAAGGGGGATGTGGCGAGTGCGGCTTTGTTGCAGTCCCAGCGCGATGAGGCCAAGCAGCAAGAAGAAAACCCAGAAGGGGATGTGTTGCAGTGCTTGCATGTTGACAGACCTCGTTTATTAAACAACCGACGGATGGCGTCGGCGCATCACACTTTTCCTTTTGCCTTGATGTTGCTAAAGCAGAGGGGTGTGATGCCGGAATGTCTCTCGGATTGATTCGCAGGAGAAGTTCGATGCGATGAAATGAACTTTACGCAGCGTGAGTTGGCATTTTGGCGGTGTAAATATCAGCCATTGGCAACATTTTTTCGGCATCCATGTCTTCTGGCCCGCAACTTACGAGACAGGCTTTGAGTGCATCGCCGTTCAACTCCGGGTATTGGTCGAGCGCATGGGCTAGGATTTGATATGCGAGTTGTTGTAATTGTTGGCAAGACTGGCGAATTCGATCTGAAAATTCTTCTTTGTTGAGTTGGTCGTTCAAACTGCGGTTGAGTTTGGCAAACCAAGGCAGTTCGGCTTGATCCATCATGATGGCTGGATTGCGTTTTGCGCTGCGCGCTGACCATGAGCGCAAAAAATTTTGTACTTCCAAGTTCAGTTTTTGGCATTGCATGAGTTCACTGCGAAGTTGAGACAGTGAGGACAGATCGGTCAATCGCTCATGGAAGAAAAACTGTGCCAACACGCCCCAGTAATAGGTGTAGTCCCAAATGACTTTAACGGGAAGGACTTCTGGGTCACCAAAGATCGGGTATTGGTGTGTGTACAAAGCTAAGGTGCTGTCGTAAAACGATTGGTATGTTTGATTAAAAATTTGTGCACGCGCGCCGATGCGGTCTCCTTTTTGATCCAGTGCGATCAGCTCGCTGATGTAAGTGTTGCTGATGGCGATGAAGTCACTGCCAGGGGAATAAAACGGGTCTAAAAAGAGGCCCGCTTCGCCCGTGAGCGCCCAACGATCGGCTGAAAAAACCTGCTTGCATCCGTACGAAAAACGTTTGAAAAATGCAAAGTCTTGCAGCAAGTGGCGTTTATTGTCGAGTTCGTCGAAGAGCAGAGGCTGATATTGCTTGAACCAGTCCATACTTTTTTCGAAGGTATTCATGCTCTCCAATGGGTGTTGGGCCGGGTTGGCCACAATGCCGACAGAGTGTGACCCTGAAGCAAGTGGGATTAACCAGACCCAGTAGCCTGTACCAACAAGGTGATTTGTAGATAGCCAACGTGCTTGTGGGGTACATCGCTCACGCCAAGATGTGTTGTTACTCCATTTGTCCAGTTCAATACGATCTTTGATGCGGAACCAGATGGCATGCGAGTCATGTGCATTGGTTTCTGCGAGATCCAATTTCCGCTTGATCAGGCCTGCTCGGCCACAGGCGTCGACTACCCAATGTGTGCTGACCTTGTGCGATTGTCCCATGTGCTCGAATTCGACCTGATGCGAGGCGGTATTGTCTTGGTTGGTCGCTAGATCAATGTTTCGAACCATGGTGGCGTCCTGAAAATGGATGCCTTGCTTTTGGGCTGTTTCGGCCAGAAAATTTTCAAAAATCCCACGATCAATCTGGTAACTGGGGACGGACATGTGGTGACTGGCACCAATCTCGGTGACTTGGTCGATGTCTCGTCGTCCTTCTGAAAAAAAGAAGCGAAAACCGAATTTGCGCAATTGCTTGTGTTTGAGGTGCTCGCCGAGTCCCAATATTTTGTCGAAGTAATGCGCACCAATTTCGACGCTGGATTCACCCACTTTGTGCGCGGCTTCCGGGACGGGGTGTGTGCGACGTTCAAGTACCAAAATTTGCAGAGTTGGTAAACGTTTTTTCAGTTGCAGGGATAGCGTTAGACCAGCTAGGCCTCCACCAAGTATCACAACGTCGTATTGAGATTTAAGAGCGTTCATAGGGCATAACCTGGTTTGGGGCGGTTGTTGTGGGGGTAGGGAATGCAGGCTGAATGGTCAACGCCTGATGTGCAGATAGCGTCAGATTCAGTGGTGTATTTCGGGGCAGTGCGATGGCCTCCAGTAAAGGCCATGCCTGGGCCATGCCGGATGCCATCGGCGCTGGAGCCCATGAGGTTTGTGCGTCTTGGTTTGACTCAAGTCTGCAACTGAAGACGCGCTGTGTGGCCGACGATGGTTGTGCAGAAATGATCAGCGCAAGCGCCATCGGTATGGAGTTTTCATGACCATCGGCCAGGGCGCTGGGGGCTTTCGTGTCGTAGCCGACGAGTAAAACTGGTTTTTGCTCGGTATGGCACTGGATAATCGCCTCCAGCAGGCCGTTTGCAAAACTGCAATGGTGCGCGCTCAGTGCGGTGTTGGCTTGCGCGTTGGCGGTGCTCATGCCCCACACCCCGGCTGGGGCGTTGTGGATGGAGTGAATAAAGCGGGTCGGGGAGATCAGTTGAGGGTTGCGGGACAGGGTGCTGCACATGTCATCGATGATGGGTGTGTCACCACTGCCGGATGTGAAGACACTCAGGAGTTCGGCGGGGTTTCCTCTCCACATGGCGATGGCTTTGTGTGCCACTTCAAGTGCCAATGAGACGGTTTGTGGGGCTCTGCGTCTTTCTGCGGGCGGCAGCATCGCAGGCAGAGGGATGGGCTCGTTGGGATATGCCTGATCTTCCTGGTGTACAGAAGATGGCTTCGCTAATGCTTGCCGTGCCGCTTCCCAGTTAGGCAAAAAAGGGGTCCATACGGCCATGCCATCAATGCACGCTTGAAGTTGGGTCATGCTTTCCCCCATATGAGCACGCAGTTGTTGCCACCGAAGGCAAAGGAGTTCGAGGCGGCAGTGCGGACAGCCCGGTGAGCCGGTTGCGTTAGGAGACGGGTACTGAATACAGGGTCTGGAGTATGTGTGTTCACGGTGCCAGGAATCCAGTTGTGCTCCAGTGCCAACAGGCAGAATGCTGCCCCCAGAATGCCTGCCGCACCCAGGGTGTGGCCTGTCATACCTTTGGTAGAGCTGACCCTTGTGTGGTGGTCAAAGCAACGTTCAATCAGTGCCGCTTCAATGGTGTCATTTTGGGCTGTTGCTGTGCCATGCAGATGAACGTAGTCGATGGCATTGACATGCAAAGCCGCCCTGGCCAGTGCCTGGTTCAGGGCCGCTTCGGCCCCTTGTCCTGTGGGGTGGGGGGCTGACATGTGGTGCGCATCGCTTGTCTCACCATAGCCGAGCAGTTGCATGGGCCCGGCGTCTCGTTCGAGCAAGGCAAAACCGGCAGCCTCACCAAGGTTGATGCCCTTGCGATTGATATCAAATGGTCTGCAAGGATCGTGGGATACCAACTGGAGGGCATTGAACCCGTAAAGAACGCTGCCACACAGGCTGTCAACACCCCCGACAACCACGGCATCGACCAGATTCAATCGCAGCAATCGCTCGGCGGCGCAAAACGCTTTGGCGCTGGATGAGCATGCGGTGGAAAGGGTGTAGCTGGGGCCTTGAATGGCAAGCGCTTCTTGCACAAAGGCAGTCAAGGAGTGCAAGGTGTGCAATGCGGCATTTGACAAATGCTCAGGGAAGCCCCCTGTCACGGCACGCTCGGCGTAGGCTTGTTCCGTGGCACCAATGCTGGACGTAGATGTCCCCAAAATCAGCGCAATGCGCTCAGCGCCATAACGTTTTCTGGCATTGTGGACATGACTCAAAAAATCATCGCTTTGCAGGCCCATCCAGGCCAGGCGGTTGTTTCGGCAGTCCCAGTGCGCCCAGCGTTGGGGCAACGGGATGTCAAGCCCATCAACTTGTCCGACCCATGTTTTTAGGTCGGCAGGTATCCGTCCATTTCCGAAACCGCTTTCCAGTCTGCGCAGTCCGCTTTTTTGCGTTTGCACCGCATCAAGCATGGCTGCTTTGCCTTGTCCGATGGCCGATGTAGCGGTGTATGACGTGACGTGAATGGGGGGTATAGGGAGGGCCACTGTGTGCAGGTTTCCGGGTGGTGTTTGAGTGGCCTTGACCGAAGCCATGCTGTTTTAAACAGTTGTGCGGTTGGCTTTTAGTGAAAATAATGCGAACACCATGCCCAGCACCGCCCCCGTCAATGCGTCAAGCACAACATGCTGGCGAATGGCCATCGTTGACCAGATGATGGCGATGCAATGCAGGATGCTGATGCATCTGAGCATGTAGGGCGCGGTTGCAGCAACCAGGATGGCGTCAATCCAGAATGCAGAGAACACAGCAGTTGCTACATGCATGGATGGGCATGCGTTGCCAGAGGCATCCATGCTTTTGATCTGCGCCAATTCAGGGTAGAGCGCCCAATTGATGTCAAAAATGGGCGTTTTCGTGGGAAAGAGCCAGAAGGCGATCAGGCCAACAACACACAGCGCCGAAACCCATCCCCCGAAGTTCAGTAAAACCTTCAGGTTGCCAAGAAATGCAGGTGGCAGTGACACATAGACCCACAATGAAATGTAGACACCGTAAGCGGATGGTGTGAATGGAATTTGCTGATCCAGCCAGGTCAATGGCACTTCAAAGACAGTATGGTGAGGCCAGGTGAGAATCGAAAAATAGCACCAGAAGAAGATGGCCATGAAGGTCGTCGTACCCATTGCCTTCAGGAACCACAGGGTTGCAAAGCGACGCCCAATTTGTAGATGCCATGGTGACAGAGCTTGCTGCATCAAAACCTTACTTTAAAGTCAGCGAAAGTTGAGTACTCAAAATAATTTTTTTGTTTGTTTAGAAACTAAAAATTGAATACTGGTTGAATTTTAATGGGTTTTATAATCCATGATCGAAGTGTGACTACCTGCTCACATCGGCTATCAATCAACAGGCCTTGGCGTCAAATGAATTCATCAGAACTGATAAAAAAATTCCTCAATGATCGTTTGGATTCAGTCCCCGAGAACATCACCCCTGAATCTTTACTGGTTGATTTGGGCGTTGACTCTTTGATGTTGGCGGAGTTGATGTTTGAAGCCGAGGACAACTTGGGCATCTCCATCGAGTCCGATGTCACGCCACCTAAAACGGTGGGTGAAATGACGGCTCTGATCGATGACTTGGTAGCACGCAAGAAGGACTGATTCGATGTCTGTGCGTCGAGTTGCTGTCACGGGTATCGGTATGGTCAGCCCTTATGGCGGCGATGTTGCTGATTTTTTTGACCAGCTGATGCGTGGTGCTTCCGCTGTGAGCTATATGGAGACGGACGACGTGCCGCAACCATTGACTACGCCGTTTGTTTTGTGCCGCAGCTTTGAGTCGGAAAAGGTCCTAGGCAAACCACTCAGCATGATGATGGAGCGCTTTTCTCAGATGGCGCTGGCATCAGCGTTTTCTGCCTGGGATGATGCAGGTTTTTCCAGAAAGGCAGAAGCTGTTGGCCTCGACGAACGCCAGGAGTGGGGATGCATGTGGGGGACTGCCCTCGGAGGTATCTCTGCATTTGAGCGGGGCTGCAAAAATCTCTGGCTGCATGGGCGTGAGCGTCTTTCTCCACTGTCCGTTGTCTTAGGTATGCACAATGCGGCGAACTCCCATATTTCAATTCAGTTGGGTTTGGGCGGTGTCAGCATGAGTCATAACGTGGCGTGTGCATCGTCGTCCATCGCGATTGGTGAAGCGTTTCGCCGCGTCCGATCAGGTGAGTCAACGGTGATGTTGGCGGGTGGCTCGGATGTGTCCCAGTGCTATGGCATCGTCAAGGCTTGGGAGGCCATGCGTGTCATGGCTTTGGGTGATCAGGCCACATCGTCATCCGCGTGTCGACCCTTTGCCGCAGACCGCCGTGGTCTGGTGTTGGGCGAGGGTGCTGCTGCGCTGGTGCTCGAAGATTGGGACCACGCTGTTCAGCGGGGTGCGCGCATCCATGCCGAGTTGGTCGGCTATGGCAACAGCTCAGACCGAAATCACTTGGTACGTCCCGACCCCGCAGGTCAGGTTCGCGCCATCCATGCAGCCTTGAAAGATGGTTTGCTGGGTCTTGACGAGGTGGGTTATGTCAATGCCCATGGCACGGCAACGGCTGAAGGCGATCCGATCGAAATCAGCGCGCTGAAACAGGTGTTTGGCGATTTGGCGTCAAGCCTGCCTGTCAGTGCCACCAAATCCATGCATGGCCACTTGCTTGGCGCTGCAGGGGCGATTGAGGCGGTTGTCACCATTCTGGCCTTGCGTGAACAAGCCATTCCGCCCACGGCGCATTTGACCGGTGGTGGGATTGACCCGGCTTGTGAAGGCGTTGATCACGTCATTTCAGGTCGCAAAAATGTCCCCTTGAAGGCGGCGTTGTCTAACTCATTTGCTTTTGGGGGCAGCAATGCCGTCCTGGCATTCCGTGCCGCTCCGGCTTCAAATCAATAAAAAATTAACATGTCAAACACATTGAATCCTGCTGATGAAGCACAACTGATGTCCGAGGTGGCCGCGTTGATCGTGGAGGGCCTCAATCTGGAGGTTTCACCGGCAGAGATTGAACCTGATGCCCCTTTGTATGGGGATGGTCTGGGCTTGGATTCGATCGATATGCTCGAAATTTCTCTGGTGGTTTCCAAGCAATATGGTTTTCAACTCAAATCGGATGTTGAAAACAAAGAGGAAATTTTCACCTCCTTGCGCAGCCTCACTCGCTATATCGCCATTCATCGCGTCTGATGACATTTACCCTTCCACCATGGCTCAAGGCGATTGCACTGGCTGGCATGTTTCTGCTGTGGGCGATCGCGGCCCATTTGGGCAGCGCCGGGGTGGGGAACGTTAATCTGAATGCGGCTGTCGCCCTTGCCCCCATCGTTGTGTTCTTCGGCCTTTTGCTCAGGCCACTCAAACGACTTGCGTGGATATTGGCGTGTGTTGCCGTTTTGGTGGTTGTGTTATGGCTTTACTGGGCGCAGCTGACGGCCCATGTCGCGGGTCTGTATTACTTGCAACACCTGGGCACTCACCTGGCGATGGCTTTGTTTTTTGGGAGAACGCTGGTACACCCCCAGCAGCCATTGATTACGCAACTGGCCAGGCGCATTGAGGGGGAGCCGTTGTCTGCGCTGAAATTGACTTACACCCGCTGGGTCACCATCGCCTGGACCGCCTTTTTTTGTATCAACGCGCTGGTTTCAACCATTCTTTTTGCGCTGGCCTCTTCTGTGGTGTGGTCCTTTCATGCCAATTTGATGACGGGGCCCCTGATGACCTTGATGTTCCTGGGCGAATATGTGGTCCGTGTTTGTTTGCTGCCCGCACACGAACGCCCCTCGGTTATTGAAACCATTCGTGCTTACCGTCAGGTGGGGAAAAGTCACACAGTGGTGAATCCGGCAGAGCCAAGGGGATGAGTTTGCAGCCGATGATCAGCCAGCATGGGCTAAATGATGTTTTGGCATGGCGGCCAACAGGCCCGGTTTGCGTTCGGACTTTTTTGGCACACGCCCGGGCATTGGCTGCGCTGTTGCCCCCGGGTGGCTGGTTACTCAACATGTGTGAGGATCGCTACCATTTCGCTGTAGGTTTTGTCGCGGGATCACTGGTTGAGAAAGTCAGTTTGCAGCCTTCGTCGCAGTCGCCAGAAACTTTGAAATCAATCGCACGCGATTATCCCGGTGTGGTTTGCCTGAAGGATGGTCCGGGTGATTGGGGCGTGATGCCTTGCGTGGACTTCACTGCGTTGAACGATTCTGAAAAGGTGCGTGTGACCGACATACCGGTCGTGCCAGATGACCAGGTTGCTGCAATTCTTTTTACCTCGGGCTCTACCGGTGCGCCTCAACCGCACCCCCGGACTTTTGGGCAACTCGCACAGAGTGCGCGGTCTGAAGCGCAAGGTTTGGGCTTGCTGAGTCAGGCGGCAGCGATTGTGGGCACCGTCCCCGCACAACACAGTTTTGGATTTGAGTCTACCTTCTTGTTGGCTTTGTACGGTGGGTGCAGCTTTTGGTCTGGTAAGCCGTTTTACCCTCAGGACATTGTGGAGGCCTTGTCGGCAGTTCCTGCGCCGCGCATGTTGGTAACAACCCCGTTTCATCTGGCTACTTTGGTAGGTTCAGGCCTGCATTTACCAGCGCTAGAAATGATTTTGTCTGCGACCGCCCCCCTTAAGTCATCGCTAGCCTTTGAGGCAGAGGCCTATGCGGCTGCGCCGGTGCATGAAATTTATGGTTCGACTGAAACGTCTGCTTTGGCCACACGCCGAACGACTCACGGTCAGACCTGGACCCTGCTGTCAGGTGTGACTTTGCGCCAGGACGGCGAGGTCACCTGGGCGTGCGGGGGGCATGTGCCATCTTGTGTTGGGCTCTCGGATGTCGTCGAGTTGACTGGGGATCGGCAGTTTCTGCTGCACGGACGGCAAGCTGATCTGGTGAATATCGCCGGGAAAAGAACATCGCTGGCTTATCTGAACTTCCAGGTTGGTGAAATTGAGGGGGTCCGAGATGTGGCTTTTTTCTTGCCAGATGATGATGAAAACGGCATTACTCGACTGACCGCATTTGTGGTGGCACCGGATGTTTCGCAGGTGGCTTTGATGGCAGACATGCGCCAGCGTCTGGATGCCGTTTTTATGCCCAGACCTTTGATCCGGCTGGACGTTTTGCCCAGAAATGCGTTGGGCAAGTTGCCTCGTAGTTTGCTGCAGGCCTTGTATGAGGAGAGACATGCTCATGCTCGAGTTTGACTTGATGTGGCAAGTGCCTGTTGATTTACCTGCATTTGCAGGACATTTCGAGGGTAATCCGATTGTCCCGGGCGTGGTTTTGCTGGATCAGGCGTTGGTCCGTGCTCAGGCGCTTTTCGAGGGTGAGGGTGCACGTTGGCAAGTGACGCAGGCCAAGTTTTTGAGTCCGGTGGGACCCGGCGAGTGCTTGCGGTTCGTTCTTGAAATCACGCCACGCGGCAGCATCCGTTTTGATGTTGTTTCTGGTGATCGTGTGGTTGCCTCAGGTGCCTTTGCACCCTCTAGGCCATGAGTGATCAGACATTGCGTGGCTGGCGGCATCAGCAAGAGAGAAGCAGTCTGGCTGTGCTCAAGCTCATGGTGTGGATTTCTCTGCATCTGGGCCGCTCTGTCGGGCGAGGCGTTTTGGTGGGTATTGCCCTGTATTTTTTGGCGTTCGCACCACGGGCGCGTTCTGCCAGCCGCGCCTATTTGACTCAAGCCTTGGGGCGACCCGTTGGTTGGTTGGATCAGTACCAGCATTTCCATGCGTTTGCCAGCACGATCCATGACAGGATTTACCTGCTCAATGACCGATTTGACCTCTACGACATCGAGGCAACAGGCACAGAAGCGCTGATGCAGGAAGCGGCGAGTGCCCCCGGGGCCTTGTTGGTGGGGGGGCATCTGGGCAGCTTTGAAGTGCTTCGTGCCCTGGGCAAGGGGCGTGCTGGCTTCAAGGTGGCCATGATGATGTATGAAGGCAATGCCCAAAAAATCAATGCAACGCTGAACGCCATCAACCCACAGGCCAGCCAGGACATCGTGTCGCTTGGGCGCATGGCTTCGATGCTGGAAGTCCGTGAGCGACTCGATGCCGGTTATCTGGTGGGGATGCTGGCCGATCGTTTTTTAGGGGATGCCGGTCAATTGAATTGCGATTTTTTGGGTCAGCCTGCTGCATTGCCTTTGGGCCCCTGGCGTGCCGCTGCCATGATGCGCCGACCTGTTTTCTTCATGGTCGGTTTATATATGGGGGGTAATCGCTATCGGATTCATTTCGAGCGGCTGGTTGATTTTTCGCAGGTGCCGCGTGGGGAGCGAGAGGCGGCCATTGAGCGTGCAGCCGCAGATTACGCAGATCGCCTCACGCATTACTGCCGCCAGGCACCCTACAACTGGTTTAATTTTTTTGATTTTTGGGGGGCACGATGAAGGCTCGATTACTGACGGGACTGCTGACCATGCTGAGCATGGGCTTCGCTCATGCCGCATTCGATATTGATGCTTTGATGACCGGATTGGCCGAGCACCCCGGTGGCCGTGCAGAGTTTGTAGAAAAAAGATACGCCGCTTTACTGGACAAGCCCGTCGTGTCCAGGGGGGAAATGACCTACACCGCCCCGGGCCGACTGGTGAAAAAAACAACGGAGCCCAAAGCGGAAAGCATGATTCTTGATGGCGACACTCTGACGCTTGAACGTGGTCTACGCAAGATCACCATTCAGCTGTCCAGTCGCCCTGAAGCCAGAGCCTTTGTGGAAAGCATCCGAAGCACCTTGTCGGGCAATCGTCTGGCGCTCGAGAAAAACTATGCGTTGCAATTGAGTGGCTATGCCGAGGATTGGAAGCTTGTTCTGACGCCCACAGAATCGAAAATTGCGGCATTGCTCAAACGCATCAATGTCAGTGGCAACGGTCGGCAGATCCGTGAGCTCGAATATTTGCAGGTGGACGATGATCGCACCGTGATGCAAATCAAGCCGGTATCTCCACCATGAGTCGGTCCTGGCGTGTTCTTTTGGGGTGGGTTTTGGCCATGCTGGCAGGTATGGCGGTGATTCGTCAGGCCAATGTCACGGCGGACATGTCATTTTTCCTGCCTTCCAATCCCTCTGCTGAACAGCAGGTCCTGGTCGATCAACTCAAAAATGGCAGCGTATCCCGCTTGCTGATGCTCAGCATCGACGGTGGTGATGCAGTGCAACGTGCCCATGTTTCTCGCCAGTTACGTGAGGCGTTGGTGAGTCAGGGCTTGTTTGTCACCGTTCAGAACGGTGCCCAAGAAGGCCTCGATAAAGAACGTGATTTTCTTTTGCGTCATCGCTATGTACTCAGCCCTGCTGTCACTCCTGACCACTTTACGGTGCAAGGATTGCGAGAGGCGGTTGGGGAGACTGTCGATTTGCTGACCTCTCCGATGAGGACGCTCATCAAACCATTCGTCATGCACGATCCGACGGGTGAACTTTTTACTTTGCTCAGCGGCCTGAACCCCGGTTCACAGCCCCCATTGGAAGAAGGTGTTTGGGCTTCGCGTGATGGTTTGCGCGCCATGCTATTGCTTCAAACCCGTGCGCTGGGGTCGGATATGGACGGGCAGGAGCAAGCCATCGAATCCATCAAAAATGCGTTTGAGCATTTGGTGACATTAGCCGATCTGAAGGCGCTGCGCCTGAATATGTCGGGTCCTGGTGTTTTCGCTGTGAACTCGCGGGCGGTTATCAAACAGGAGGTGTCGCAGCTTTTTTTGATCAGTTCGATAGCGATGCTGGCCCTGTTGTGGGGCGTTTACCGCTCGGTGCGTCTTATGCTGTTTGGCCTCATTCCTGTGGTCAGTGCCGTGGTGGCCGGTGTTGTTGCCGTGAGTCTGGCTCACGATACTGTGTTTGCGATCACGATTGGTTTCGGTACATCCCTTGTGGGGGAGGCCGTTGACTATGCCATTTATTATTTTCTGCAGTCTTCTCGTGGCGGACTGGACGAGTGGCGCAAGCGTTTTTGGCCTACGGTCCGGTTGGGGGTGATGACAACCGTTTTTGGTTTTGGGGCTTTGCTTTTTTCTGGCTTCCCCGGATTGGCGCAGTTGGGTTTGCACTCTCTGTCGGGTGTGGTTTGTGCGGCGCTGGTGACGCGCTTTGTGTTGCCCGCCATCGTAGGTGACAAGGTTCGTGCCCCGGACCCAGGGCGTGTTGGGGCGATGATGTCTGGCGCGTTGCGTCGTGCCCGGCTGCTGCGGTGGCCACTGCTCTTGCTGACACTGGTGTCGTTCAGTTATTTGCTGATTCATCGTCATGCGTTGTGGACGCCTGACCTTTCGGCCTTGTCTTCTGTGACAGCACAGGAGGCCTCGCGTGATGCGCATCTGCGCAGTGACTTGGGTGCACCAGATGCCCGGTATATGGTGGTGGTCAATGCGCCCGAAAAAGAGCTGGCACTTGAGGGTGCAGAGCGTGCGGCGCGCCAGCTGGATGTGCTTGTCCAGCAGGGGCAGATTGGGGGGTATGACAACCCGGCCCGTTTCTTGCCCAGCCAGTCGATGCAGCAGTCCCGACGCGATGCTTTGCCCACTGCAACGGTGTTGCGCGAGCGACTTGCAGTGGCCTTGGCAGATTCGCCGTTGTCGGCTTCCCGGTTGGAGTCGTTCGTGGAAGATGTTGATGTTGCTCGCAACAAGCCACTGATGACTCGTGAAGCTCTTGAGGGTTCGGCTTTTGCCTTGCTTGTGGATTCTTTGTTGACCCGAAGCAGCTCTGGCTGGACGGTGCTGATGCCACTCCGACCGGTTGAAGGGGGGGCGCCCGATATTCCTGCATCGGTCGTTCGTGCTTCATTGGGGGGGACCGGTGCTGTTTTCATCGACATGAAGGATGAATTCGAATCCTTGTATGGGCAGTACATCACTGAAGCGCAATGGTTGTCGCTGGCTGGACTGCTGTGCATTGTGGCATTGCTTTTCTGGAGCTTGCGCTCTGTCGCCCAGGTTGTGCAAGTCATGTTTCCGCTGGTTTCGGCTGTGATTTTGGTGGTTGCTGGCTTGCATGTGAGTGGAGAGCGTTTGCACCTGCTGCATTTAATCGGTATTTTGCTGGTCGTCGCGGTTGGCTCTAATTACGCTTTGTTTTTTGTGCGCACAAACGATCCATCGGACATGGACGATCTGGCTGTGATGTCTTTGATCACTGCTTGCATGACTGGTGCCATCGGGTTCGGTGTTTTGATTTTGTCTTCCGTGCCTGTGTTGCATGCTGTGGGTATCACGGTCGGCCCCGGCGTGATTCTGGCGCTGGTTCTGGCCGCCGCCTGGGCGCGTGTTCAACGATGACTGTTATGACCGTGCATGAACAAACGGGTCGTGGTTCGGCTGGGCTGGTCATGTTGCCAGGTGCCTACATGCGTGCGTGCGAATTTGAACAAGCGGGCTTCATGAAAAGTCTGGCCGACTGTGATGTGTCCTTGGACCTGATGGTCGTTGACATTGATTTGGCTCGTACCGCGCCTGAGTATGCTCTGGAAGCAGTTCACAAACAAGTGCTCATGCCCGCACGCGCACGGTACGAGCGCTTGTTTTTAGGCGGTATCTCTTTGGGCGGGCAAGCGGCGCTGTTGCACGCAGCGCAGGGGGCCATAGACATTGATGGTCTTTGCCTCCTGGCGCCTTACCCGGGCAGCCGCCTGGCCATCAATGCCATTGAGCGTGCAGGGGGGCTGGATGCTTGGCGACCGACTGCACTGCAGTTGACCGATGCGGACTATCGGGTGTGGCAATGGCTCCAACGAGGACCGCAAACAATGCCATGTTTCATGGGTTTTGGACGTGAAGACCGATTTTCTGATGGCATGCAGCGACAGGCGCAGCGGTGGCCTTCGGCATCAACCCATGTGATTTCTGGCGGACATGACTGGCCAACCTGGAAGATGCTGTGGTCCATCTTTCTTGATCGCGGCGCGTTTGTGCGCTGAACTTGGGGGCTGGTGTTGCGCAATTGGAAACCCTCTGTCTCTTTGCAAGCCAGTCTGGCTGTGCATGGCATTGCCGCTGTCGCTGCCTTGTCGCAGCAAGGCCTGTGGCCGATCAGCCTGGGTGCCGTGGCGGTTAACCATGCGGCGCTGACGTTGGCAGGCTTGCTACCCCGCAGCCGAATATTGGGCCCCAATATGACGCGTTTACCCCAAGTTTGCGCAGACAGGCGCGAGATTGCCCTGACGCTGGATGATGGACCTGATCCTGAAATCACCCCCATTGTTCTAGACATGCTGGATGCTGCCGGTGTCAAAGCCACTTTCTTTTGCATCGGCTGGCGGGCGCGACGTCATCCTGGCATTTGTCGCCAGATCGTGATGCGTGGGCATCGCATTGAAAACCATGGGGACGCGCATTCGTGGGCATTCTCCACATGGGGCCCAGCACGGATGAAAGCGGATATTGCTGCAGCGCAAGCCACGCTCTCCGACATCACTGGGCAAGTGCCTTTATTTTTCAGACCGACTGCGGGTTTGCGCAATCCATTTCTGGAGCCAGTGCTCTGTGAATTGGGGCTGCACCTGGCCACCTGGACGCGCCGGGGTTTTGATACCCGGGAGGGGCAAGCCCATGTGATCTTGCAGCGATTGAAAAAAAATCTGACCGCAGGTGACATCTTGTTGATGCATGACGGCAACAGCGCACTCACCGCAGAAGGCAAACCTGTGGTCTTGTCTGTCTTGCCTCTTCTTCTCGAAACTTGTTCTTCCCTTCAACTGGTGCCAGTGACCCTGGTGCACGCCCTTCATGAAAATGCAATTGCTTCAACTCCTTGTTGATGAGTCCAGCCGCTTCTTTAAGAAAAGCGGTCCGTTTGCTTACCACTATGCGAGAGGCAAACTTTCATCAGACTGTTTTTTTCGGGAAATGCTCGTGCGCGGCTTGCTGCCAGCCACCGGAAGGTATCTGGATCTGGGGTGTGGGCAAGGCAGTCTGTTTGCCTGGCTATTGAGTGCCCGGAAAATCTATGAAAGCGGTGCGTGGCCTGCCGATATGCCTGACCCACCGAAGCCCGAGAGCATGCGTGGTGTGGAGTTGATGCAAAACGATGTCGATCGCGCTGCGCAAGCGTTTGGCAAGGACCACCCGGTTGTCCGCATTGAGCAGGGAGACATGAATCATGTCGACTTTGGGCGGGTGAATCTGGTCACGATTCTGGATGCATTGCACTATTTTGACCATGAGCATCAGGTCCAGGTGCTGAAAAGAATCCATGCCGCCTTGCTGCCCGGGGGCGTGTTTCTGACCCGCATCGGAGATGCAAGTGCCGGTTGGCCTTTTCATTTTTCCAACTGGGTCGACCATGTGGTGACCTTTGCACGCGGTCATCGCTTGCCTCGCCTGTATTGCCGCAGTCTGGCTGACTGGACGCGTTTGTTGGAAGAGGTCGGTTTTTCCGTTGAAAGTGATGCCATGAGTGAGGGCAAGCCTTTCGCCAACGTGATGCTGATTTGCCGGGTTCAGGCGTGAATCTGGCACCCCTGTTTTGATGAACTAATTTCAGGCGCTCAAGTGAAACCTCTATTGTTGTCTGCATATACCGCCACGACCTGCCTGGGGCGGGGCTTGAACGAAACTCGCAGTGCTTTGCATGCAGGGCGAAGCGGTCTCAAACCCTGTGACTTTGAATCCGTACGACTGGACACCTGGATTGGTGAAGTGCCCGATGTCGATGCCCAGGTGTTGCCCGCTGATCTGGCCAGGTTTGACTGCCGCAACAATCGCCTGGCAGTCATGGGACTGGAAACCGATGGCTTTGCCGATGCCGTGCGTGATGCCGCTCGCAGGTATGGCTCGGACCGGGTTGGTGTCTTTTTAGGCACCAGCACTTCGGGGATTTTCGAGACCGAGTTGGCGTACCGTCAACGCTCGCCGGAATCGGGCGCTTTGCCTGAAGAGTTTGATTACCAGTGCACACAAAACTCGTTTTCGGTCGCGGAGTTCACCCGCGCCTATTTTGGGCTGGAGGGGATGGCGATGGCGGTGTCGACGGCGTGTTCGTCCAGCGCCAAGGTCTTTGCCTCGGCCGCACGTCAGCTGGCATTGGGGACGATTGATGCAGCCGTTGTCGGCGGTGTGGATACCTTGTGTCTGACCACGCTGCATGGTTTTGCCTCGCTTCAATTGACGTCAGGCAGACCTTGCAAACCCTACGATGCTTCACGCAACGGTATTTCAATCGGTGAAGGTGCTGCGTTTGCTTTGCTCGAGCGTGTTTCTGAGGCGGCCTCTGGCCCCGGGGGCGTGCTGTTGATGGGCGTTGGCGAATCCAGTGATGCCTATCATATGTCTGCTCCTCATCCGGAAGGTCTGGGCGCACGCATGGCCATGCAAGCGGCCTTGAAGTCGGCCCATCTTTTGGCTGACGATGTGGGGTACATCAACCTGCATGGCACTTCGACGCCTGCCAATGACGCTGCCGAAGGGCAGGCCGTCATGGCCTTGTTCGGTGACCGTGTGCCATGCAGTTCAACCAAAGGCGCAACAGGTCACACCTTGGGGGCCGCCGGTGCATTGGAGGCAGTGTTTTGTGCAATAGCCCTGACCGATGCGTACTTGCCTGGCAGTCCGGGTACGGAGCAGCTTGATCCTGCGACACCCTTGCAGTACCTGATGCAAGGCCAGTCCATGCCCATTCGTTATGCGCTGAGTAATTCGTTTGGCTTTGGTGGCAGCAATTGCAGCCTCATTTTGGGGATGTCCGTATGAGTGCGCGTCACACCACCTTGTGCGATAAAAAACCTTTGAGTGCGTGGATACAAGGCGTGGGTCTGATTGCCCCAGGCTTGCCTGATTGGCCCAGTGCCATGGCTGTTTTGAACGGATCGGAGCCCTATGCTGCAAGCCCTTCTGTGCTGCCGGCCCCGGCCATCTTGCCGCCTGCAGAGCGAAGGCGGGCCAGTCGGGTGGTGAAGCTGGCATTGGCATTGGGTCTTGAAGCGGCACAACATGGCCAAGCTGATGTGTCAACTTTGGCCACCGTGTTCACCGCATCTGGCGCAGACGGCCACAATTGCGATGCGTTGTGCGCGCAACTGGCCACAGATGACCGTCAGATTTCACCCACGCGCTTTCACAACTCGGTGCACAACGCTGCCGCAGGGTATTGGGGGATTGCGACGCGAGCCATGGCACCTTGTCAAGTCCTGTGTGCTTATGACGCCAGTTTCGGAGCGGGTTTGCTGGATGCGATGGCCCAGGTCGTGCAAGACCAGGTGCCTGTGTTGTTGATCGCTTATGACAGTGAATACCCAGAGCCGTTGTTCAGTAAGCGACCTGTACCCGATTGCGCGGGGGTCGCACTGTTACTCGCGCCACAGCGCGGTGCGCATTCGCTGGCTTGTTTGGAAGTGCAGCCAAGCCGCCAATCAGCTGATGTGCTGAGTCACGAGGCCCTGGAGGTGTTGCGTACACAGATTCCAGCCATGCGTGCCTTGCCTCTGTTGCAGTCATTGGCCAATCGTCAGTCTACGTCGATTTGCCTTGATTACTTGGCACCCATGCAACTGTTGCTGGAACTGCGTCCATGTTAGACCGTACCTGGATCGCTGCCCATATCCCTCATCAGGGCAAGATGTGTTTGCTGGACAAGGTGGTGGACTGGTCCCCGGAGCTGATGGTCTGCCATGCTGTCAGTCATACCCTGGATGACAACCCTTTGCGCGCTTATGGACGTTTGGGGGTGTGTGCGGGCATTGAATATGCTGCGCAGGCCATGGCTGTTCATGGTGCCCTTCTGGCTGATGCGCAAGCGGCACCCCGACAAGGTTATCTGACCAGTGTTCGCAGCGTGAATTTCCATGTGGCACGACTGGATGACTTGTCCCACCCTTTGCAGATTCGAGCGGAACGTTTGTCTGGTGATGATCAACTTATTTTGTACCAATTCACCGTCCACCATCAAAACCGGTGCTTGCTTGAAGGGCGAGCCACCGTGGTGCTGGATGCCCAACATTTATGAAAGAGTTTGAATTATGAAGTGCGCACTGATCACAGGAGGCAGTGGAGGCATCGGTTCAGCTATTGCCAAACGTTTGGCTCAAGATGGAAACCATGTCGTGGTCCACGCTAACAGAAGTTTGGACAAGGCCCAACAGATCGTTGAGGAGATCTTGGCGTTGGGCGGCAGTGCGCAGGCGATGGCCTTTGATGTGACAGATCGGCTTGGTTGTGCTGCGGCATTGCAAGACTTGTCTGCACAACGTACAGTTCAAATTCTTGTCAACAACGCAGGCATTCATGATGATGCAGTTTTCCCCGGCATGAGCGGTGATCAGTGGGATCGTGTGGTCGATGTTTCATTGAATGGATTTTTCAATGTGACTCAGCCATTGATCATGCCGATGATCCGTAAGCGTTGGGGACGGGTTGTTAATATTTCATCTGTAGCCGCTATTGCCGGAAACCGTGGGCAGGTCAATTATTCTGCAGCCAAAGGTGCTTTGCATGCTGCGTCTAAATCGTTGGCGCTCGAGTTGGCTAGTCGAGGCATCACCGTCAATGCGGTGGCGCCTGGCATCATTACCACAGACATGATTGAAGGCAGTTTTGATGTGGATGTGATCAAAAGAATAGTGCCGATGCAGCGCGCAGGACGCGCTGAAGAGGTAGCTGACTTGGTTGGTTTTCTGGCCTCTGATCGAGCCGCCTACATTTCAGGCCAAGTTATTTCAATCAACGGGGCGATGATTTGAACCAAACCAAGTGCGCCTGAATACCGCGGTATCAAGCCGTCATGAGTTTTGATCTCGCGTTTTGTTGTGCTGCAATCTCATGGCTTTTAATTTTGGGGCAACATTCGGAACAGTCAACATGGTGCTGCCTACTGCCATGAGTAGAAGTGCCGTGAACGCATCATTTGTGATGATGTTTTTGTCCAAGAGGATGCTGGCGAAAATGATCATGATCAGGGCCTTGGTTTGAAGCAGCCAGCCAATCACTGACGCCTCTCCTGGTGACCATGCGAGGATTCGGCCTGCTAATCGGAGGCCTAATAATTTTCCTGTGACAGATGCCAATAGCAGCAGAGCTGCCGCCCAAAAAACGGCACCTCCCCCAACCGACCAAGCCGTTCGCAGACCCGTCGATAGGAAAAAAACAGGCATCAACACCAACAGAATATGGTGTCTTAGTTGATCCATATCATGTTGATTGAACCATTCTGCATCCATGACGGCGCCAGCTAAAAACGCACCCACCATGAAATGCAGGCCTGCCCAATCAGCACCAAAGCTGCAAATTGCCAACCAGATCAGGGCAACGTACCAACGATCCTTGTCTTGTAGCCAGCGCATGAGACGACGGTAAAGAATACTCAGTGCAACGAAGGCCAACAAAAAGGCTATTTGCCTGCCAACTCGTTCCCAGTCCATCAAAATCAAGGCAAGGACTCCCCAGATGGCGATGTCATCGAGGCTGGCATATCGCAGTACCCGCTGTCCCAGCGGGTGCCTGAGCAACTGTAGCTTTTCCATCAGAAGAATCAAAATCGGAAGTGCAGTCACGGCACAAGCCATTCCGATTCCCAACACAAATTGCCAGCGTAATGCGCTTGTGCCCATCCAGCCATCGGTTTGGAGCATGATGGCCGCAGCGCCACAACCGAGCATCAAAGGAACCCCCATAGCGAGACTTGCAGTGATGCTACTTTCGTGTCTGTGTTTCCAAGCCTGACGAAGGTCCAACTCAATGCCTGCAATCATCACGAAAAGCATGACTGCCCAGCGAGCAATGCCACTCAGAGATTCGGTCACCGCTGTAGTGAATAGAAAATCGTAATATTCAGGATAGAGCTTTCCAAGCATGCCGGGCCCCAGCAAGATGCCTGCGACGATTTGCACCACCACCAGCGGCACGTAGTAATCGGTTCGAAAAATCCGCCATATCAACCATGGCACTGTGAATATGATGGCCATAGCGATAAGGAACAATTCTGCAGTGGTCATTGCTCAAACGCTTTTTTTGAAAATTTTCGCCACAGCAATATGGGCAAGCGAACAATAAAGCTCATAAACAGACGAGTGTGCATCCAAGTCAGCAGCGTGTTGTCTCTGAGGTATTTGAAGTGGGAAACGCCCCCTTCCGCGATCGATAAATAACGCACTGGTGCTTCAATGTTGATGGGCTGCACACCAGTCCAACATAGGCGAACGACAGCCTCTGGATCGAAGTCAAAGCGACGCATAAAGGGATTTCGCTGCATGATCTTGGTCAGTGGTCGGATGGGGTAGACACGAAAACCATAAAGTGAATCGCCAATGCCCATCCAGAGCGTCTCAAGATTGGCCCAACCATTTGAGACCTTTCGACCATTGACGCGCAAAGCTGGCGCTTCCGGTCCAAAGACTGGTTTTCCCAAGACCATGGCTTCAGGTTTTGCGATGGATGTTGCCATGAAGTCAGGAATAAGGTTTGCGGGATGCTGCCCATCTGAGTCCATCGTCAGTGCATGTGTGAAACCAGCCTGAGCTGCCAGTGTCATGCCGTGGAGAACAGCCGCACCCTTTCCACGATTTTCTGGAAGAACAATGACTTTAAGTCCAGCGTCTTTCTCGGCAATGTCTTGCAGCAAGGCTGCCGTGCCATCGGTGCTGCCATCTATGACAACCCATACGGGCGTCCATTGTGCGCGTGCGCTTTGTACGGTTTGTAGTACTTGCATGCCTGGGTTGTAGCTTGGAATCAGGACGAGGTGGGTGGATGATGGTTGATTCATGGATCAAGAAGAGGCCTCTTGGGGATCGGCTCTGCTGGATAAAGTGGTTTGGAAATGGGCTTGCAATGTTTTGTTGAACTCATTGGCATCGGTTGGCGATTCGAATCGGCTTCCTAGCTTGATACTCAATTTCAGTGGTAATGAAGGCGGCCGCCACAAAGGCCAATTTTTTCCCAAGTACGCAGATGAAAATTCGATCATCAATGCTTGAATTGGGACTCCGCAGCGTTGAGCCATGAGGCCTATTACTGGCAAGCATGGTTCGATAGGGAAGTTTCGAGTGCGTGTGCCTTCTGGAAAGATCACCACTTGACCGCCATGTTGCAGCAATTCGGTGCTTTCTAGAATCATGGTTAGAGGTACATCGTTTCGAACGTAACCCGCTAGCCTTGCCGCCGCACCAAACAAAATGTTATCCATCAGGCTGGACTTCATCACACACACAGCATTAGGCAGGCGTGAAGTAATGAGTACGGCATCAAGCAACGATGGGTGGTTGGCCACAATGATCATTGGGCCTTGTTTAGAAAGGGTATCGATGGCAGTTAGATCCAAGTGGCAAGCGCAAAGAGTTTTCAGTATGCCCAGGTAGGCACGAAATCCCCATGAGATCACTCTGCGCCCCAAAATCTGTCCTATTTTTTGCGGTAGCAACAAATGCAACACAGCCGCGAACGGAAGCCAGGACAAGCAAAGAATCGCCAAGGTTCCCAAGCCAATGTGCATGGCTAAAACTTCATAGAGTTTCCATGCGATATGGTGATGTATCGTTCGCTTAGTCATTGAGCAAAACAATTGACGAGGGTGTTATTTTTGAAAATAATGAACACATCAGGGCGAACCTATTGGAGTTCGACCCAGTCAGAGGACTTATTCGTAGACCGGTAATTGAAAGAGGGTAATTGCAGTGGCGTGGTGCATAATTAAATAGTCCATATTTTTGATAAATTTTATCAGCGTATGTTGGGTGTTCCACAATCAAGAAAACATCCCAGCTCAGCTTTTGCGTGCGTGTTAAGTGCTACTTTGAGGCCGTGTATTTAGATCCGTGTGCTGGACGCAGCGATAATTCATCCCAAATTTCAGGAGTGCTTGTGGATACCGTTTTGCTGCTCAAGGCCGCTGTGATGGGCCTGGTGGAAGGTTTGACCGAGTTTCTGCCTATTTCGTCCACCGGGCATTTGATTTTGGCCGGGGCCTTGCTGGGCTTTGACGACGACAAGGCCAAGGTGTTTGATATCGCCATTCAGACCGGGGCGATTTTGGCGGTGATCATTGTGTATTGGCAAAAGATCAGCAGCACGGTGCGTGCTTTGCCGCGCAGCGCCGATGCCCAGCGCTTTGCCTTGAATGTGTTCATCGCCTTTGTGCCCGCCGTTATTTTGGGTTTGTTGTTTGGCAAAGCCATCAAGGCGAACTTGTTCACGCCTGCGGTGGTGGCTACGACTTTCATCATCGGCGGCTTCATCATTTTGTGGGCTGAGCGCCGACAAGCGGCTGCAGTGCGCATCGCCGAGGTGGAAGACATGCGCTGGCAAGATGCGCTCAAGGTGGGCCTGGTGCAGTGCCTGGCCATGATCCCGGGCACCAGTCGCAGTGGCGCGACCATCATCGGTGGCATGTTGCTCGGCATGTCTCGCAAAGCAGCAACGGACTTTTCTTTTTATTTGGCCATCCCCACGCTGATTGGCGCGGGTGCGTACAGTCTCTACAAAGAGCGTGCCTTGCTCAGCATGGCCGATGCGCCCATGTTTGTGGTGGGTTTGCTGTTCTCGTTCTTGAGCGCTTGGGTCTGCGTGCGTTGGCTGCTCAAATTCATTTCGACCAACAGCTTCGAGGTGTTTGCTTGGTACCGCATCGTGTTTGGTCTGGTCGTGCTGGGCACCAGCTACACCGGCTTGGTGACTTGGGCGGCCTGATCAGGCACCCAGGTTGCGCAAGCTGGCCTCAACGGCCGCCGCCGTGGCCAAGGGTTTTTCCATCGGAAACAGGTGGGAGCCGTCGAGCATCATGATGCGGCCTTTGACCACCTTGTGCGTCAGCTCGGCACCGGCTTGACGCATTTCGGCCGAGTGGGTGCCGCCGATGAAAGCGACGGGGCACTTCAGGGGTTTGCGCTTGAGCAGGCTGTCGAGTTTGTGCGGCAGGCTGTTGTAGATGGCGGTTTCCACGTCGCGGTCAAAACACAAAACCCGCTGGCCATTTTCGTCGCGGGTGCCGTGTTCGAGGTAATCGCGCAAGACTTGTGGGTCCCACTTGGCAAAGGCTTTTTTGCTGCTGAAGTTGTCCAGCGCGGCTTCCAGGCTGGGCCAGTGGTTGCGGCGTTTTTGGCTGATGCGCCCGGGTGACACGCTGCCCACCAATGAGGTGCGCTTGGCCAAGCCCAAGGTGGTGGCCCGCCAGCCGCCCAAAACAGGCGAGTCGATCATCAACACGCCGCGTGCCAGCTCGGGGTGACGGGCAGCGCACATGAGGCTCAAGATACCGCCCAGCGAGTGACCGACCAGAAAAGCCGGTTCGCCGTCGCCTTGTTTTTCACGTGCAAAGTCGGCCAGTTGCTGTACCAAATGCGGCCAGTTGTTGGTGACTGGATATTTCGGATCATGACCGTACATCTCGACCGCATCGACCCGAAAACCGCGCTGGCGCAGGTTGTCGAGCACCACCTTGTAGGTGCTGGCCGGAAAGCTGTTGCCGTGCGAGAAGATGATGCGAGGGGTCATCAGATCAGCTTCTCATCCGGCGTGGTGATTTTCTTGAGCAGGGCGTTGCGCACGGGGGGCACCATGAGCGGAATGTCGGTCGCTCCGCCGTTCCACATGGGGTCTTCGATGCTGTCAAACATCTGGCGCAGTTTGTCGCCCCAGCTGGAGCGCAGCATCTGGAAGTAGGGGTTGTGCTCGTCGATGCACATGATGCGGTCGGTCTGCAGGCTGCCCGCTTTGTAGACCACCATGTCCAGCGGCAGGCCCACCGACAGGTTGGATTTGAGGGTGGAGTCCATCGACACCAAGGCGCATTTGGCCGCTTCGTCCAGCGGGGTGTTGGGGGTGATGACGCGGTCCAAAACCGGCTTGCCGTATTTGGATTCGCCAATCTGAAAGTAGGGCGTCTCGTCGGTCGCTTCGATGAAGTTGCCGGGCGAGTAGACCTGGAACAGGCGCATGCCTTCACCTTGTATTTGTCCGCCGAAGATCATGCTGACATTGAATTCCACGCCTGAGCGTTTCAGTGCTTCACCGTCGCGTTGGTGGA
>JACCDW010147039.1_pt1 | contig 27036 bp, 26 predicted proteins | sample 7449781 | NCBI WGS metagenome assembly JACCDW01 (sample SAMN15323449, study PRJNA562643) | freshwater metagenome | isolation source: river surface water | place: USA:Blue River Watershed | collected 2017-08-18
ATCGCGCTCGTTGCGAACAGCCGAGAGACTGAAGGCGACGTTATCGCTCAAGGGGCCTGTGATCTTCGACTTCAAGATCTGCGTGTTGTAGTTGCCGATGGTTGCTTCAGCGTAGCCACCCCACTCGAACGACGGCTTCTGCGTGACGATGCTGATCACGCCCGCCGACGCGTTCTGACCGAACAGCGTGCTCTGCGGGCCGCGCAACACTTCGACGCGCGATACGTCAACGAGATCGCCGATCGCACCAGCGGAGCGCGAGCGGTAGACGCCGTCGATGAACACGCCGACCGAAGGTTCGATACCCGGGTTGTTGGCACCGTTACCGAAGCCACGGATGACGAAGTTCGTTTGCGTCGAGGTCTGCAGCGTCGTGACGCGCAGCGACGGGATGATGCTCGCGAGGTCGGTGATGTCCTTGATCGACGCTCTGTTGATTGTCTCAACCGGCGTCACGCTGACGGCAACCGGCACGTCTTGCAACGTCTGCTCGCGCTTGGTCGCCGTAACGATGATCTCTTCGAGCTCGGCCGACTCCTGGGCGACGGCACCTGCGGATAGCAGGGTTGCCGCGACCGCCAAGCCGACAGCGGAATATGACTTCATTTAGAGTCCCTCAGTAGGTTTGATCTCACGAGCCTTCAGGCCCCGTGGACGGTTCTTGTCCTTCAGGGCTGATTCTAAACCGAAAATCGGGAAATAAACCCCGGGTGCTCGAACAGTGCCGGATCAGGGGTCGATACTGGGCTGCGGGTCATCCGTGCCGAAGTGGCGGGCGATGCCGCGAACCACATCCTGAACCTTGTTGGCGCCATCATCGGTGAGTTCGATGTATTTGCGGCGCCGGTCTTTGGGGTCTAGGGAATAGGCGATGAACCCGGTTTCCAGTAGCCGCTCGATGCGTCGCAGCGCCGTCGTGACCGGGCTTTTGGATGCGAGGCAGAGGCTGGTCACCGAGATCCGCCGGCGAATGATGCGCGCGCGCAACAGTTCGGTCAGCATGCACCAAGTGGCATCGGGTTCGACGATGCCATCGAGGGCTCTCAGGCGAAAATCGTCGATATCGTGCAGCGTTTGTAGCACCTTCAGTTCGGGTGGCAGGTCGCGGCCGGCGCCGTTCTTCCCCAGACTCGGCACGCGTTCGAGTACCCGCGCTGTCGTTCTGGGTGGCTCCCGATCGACGTAGTGTTCGTAACGACGACCGGCTTCCAGAACGGCTCGTAATAAAACGCTGCGCGTCAGCGGTTTGGGTAGGAAGTCGGCGGTGTCGAGGTGCAGGTAATCCGCGCCGCGGTCACCGCTGCGAGGATCCGAAACCAGGACGAATTGCAAAGCCGGGCGGTGGTTCGCGTAGCGCGCATGCAGATTCTTGAACGAGCTGCCGGTGGATTCTCGACAACTTTGTGGATCCATCACGACCACGTGGATATCTTGGCGCAGATCGAGCAGACCCGTCGCGCCCTGTGAGCCACCGATTTGGGTGGTGGCGACGACTTTCAGGCCCGCCTGGCTCAGAGCGCGCTCCATGAACTCGAGCGATGAGGCGTCGGAGTCCACGATGAGTACCGTCGATCGCGGCGTCGGGGCACCGGTCGCCGCTTCGTCTTTGACCGCGGCGCTTTCTTCTATTTCGGGTGCCACCACCGATGATCCTCTTTGGAGTGGAAATGCGGTCTAGTTTTTACTGCATAAAGAACTTAAATCGCACAAAAGTTGTTCCATTTTGGCACTATGGATCCCCGCTCGCGGCCTGCTAAGTAGGGCTAATGCTGATCCGATGTGACAGGTATTGGTCCATGCTGAACCGTTGTAAGAATCAAACAGTTTCTACCTTGAGCCACGGGCATTTTTCCGGTGTAATCGTCGGTTCAAATTCGGACAAAATGTCCAGGGAGTTGTAAATGAACAACAGGCTGATTGCGGTATTCGTAGCCGCCGCTTTGACCCAGGCTGCCGTCGCGCAAAACGCGGCTGGCGGTGCAGAGGGCGCTGATGCGCTCGAACAAGTCGTCGTGACGGGTACGCGCGTCGCCAATCGTTCGGCGCTCGATACGCCGGTCCCGGTCGACGTCATTCCAGCGGACACGCTGCAGAATCTCGGCGTCACCGAAATCAATCAGGCCTTGTCGGTTGCTCTGCCGTCATTCAACTTCCCGCGTCCGGGTCTGACCGACGGTACGGATACCGTCCGTCCTGCGACTCTGCGCGGTCTTGCCCCGGACCAGACCTTGGTTCTCGTCAACGGCAAGCGTCGCCACTCGGCGGCTCTCGTCAACGTGAACGGCACGGTGGGTCGTGGCGCGGCCTCTGCCGACCTCAACACGATCCCGAACAACGCGATTAGCGCGATCGAAGTGCTGCGCGACGGTGCGTCGGCGCAATACGGTTCTGACGCGATCGCCGGCGTCATCAACTTGCGCTTGCGTGAGGCTCGCGATGGCGGTGAAGGCACGATCAGCTATGGCTGGCGCGAGACCGAATACGAAACCGCCACGGGCACGCCGCCCGCCGGTGCGACGTGGTCGGCACCGCGGGTGTTGCAACGTAGCCGTTCTGACGGTGAGACGCTGACCATCAGTGGTTGGAAGGGTTTTTCTTTGGGTGACACCGGCTTCTTGACCGTGTCAGCCGAAGTGAAGGAAGCCGAGCGCACTGAGCGCGGTGGTTGGGACTTCCGTCAGCAGTACAACAGGACGGCAACGGGCGCATTCGACCCGCGCGAAGCCACGTTCCAGCGTTTCAACGCGTGGTACGGTGAGCCGGAGCTGTCGCAAAAGACGCTGTTCCTGAACTCGGGCGGCGAGTTGTCCGAGGGCGTCGAGATTTATGCCTCGGCCAGCTGGCAGGATCGTTCGGCGACGTCGGCGGGCTTCTATCGCCCCGCCAACGATGCGCGCAACGTTCCGCAGATCTACCCCGATGGTTTCTTGCCGCTGATTTCGCCGGATGTGACGGACTTCTCCGCCGCAGTTGGCCTGCGCTGGGCGTTTGCCGGTTGGGACATGGACACGTCGGTCGTCTACGGTAAGAACAAGATGGCCTTCACCATCGAGAATACTTTGAACCGCTCGATCGGTCCTGCTAGCAAGACGTCGTTCGATGCCGGTGGTTTCGCTTACGACCAGGGCGTGATCAACATTTCGGGTGTGCGCGGTGTTGATGTGGCGGGCCTTGCTTCGCCGCTCAACGTGGCGCTCGGTCTCGAAGCGCGTCGCGAAGGCTACGGTATCTTTGCCGGCGAGCCTGACTCCTATCGTAACGGTGGTGTTTTGTTGAATGGCGCCCCGACCGCTTCGGGCGCTCAGGTTTTCCCGGGCTTCCGGCCGGGTAACGTGGTCAACGAGCATCGCAGTGCCGTCGGCGCCTACCTCGATCTCGAAGCCAACCTGACCGAGAACTTCCTCGGCTCGGCTGCGATTCGTGTTGAGGAGTACAGCGACTTCGGCAACAACATCTCGGGTAAGGTTTCGGGCCGCTACGACTTCAGCGACGTATTCGCGCTGCGTGGTTCGGTCTCGAGCGGTTTCCGTGCGCCGTCGCTGCAACAGCAGTACTTCGCCACGACCTCGACCAACTTCATCAACGGCATCCCGTTCGACATCACCACCTTCCCGGTCTCGGACCCGGTGGCGGTGGCGCTCGGTGCTAAGCCGCTCGAAGCGGAAGAGTCGATGAACTTCTCGGTCGGTGCCGTGATTCAAGCGGGCGATCTGAGCCTCACCATCGACGCGTATCGCATCAACATCGATAACCGCATCGTGTTGTCGGAGAACCTCACCGCGACCAACGTGCGTGACTTCCTGACCGCGAAGGGCTTCATCGGTATCGGTGGCGGTCGCTTCTTCATCAACGGTGTGGATACCAACACCCGCGGTGTCGATATCGTGGCGAACTATCCGGTGCGCTTCGACAACGGCAGCAAGATCGATGTCACGGCAACGGCGAACTTCAACTCAACCGAAGTCACGCGTCTGCCCACGATCTCGCAGATCGCGCAGCTCAACCCGACGTTGTTCGGTCGCGTGAACGTGCTGACCTTCGAAGAAGGCAACCCGAAGAATAAGTTCGTGTTGTCGGGCGCTTGGTCGCATGGTCCGTGGGGCGCCACCTTGCGCGCCACGCGCTACGGTGACGTGCTGTCGCCGGGCACGACTGCCGCGACGGACTTCGTGTTGACGGCGAAGACGCTGGTCGACCTCGAGGCTCGTTACGAAGTGAACGAGAGTGTAAAGGTTGCCCTCGGCGCCGATAACATTCTCGACAAGTATCCGGATGGCTTGCCGCCGTCTTTGAACACGACGGGTGCGACGTCGTTCTCGAACTACTCGCCGTTCGGCCGTTCGGGACGCTTCATCTACGGACGTGTGACGGTCGGGTTCTGATATCGACCTAGTGATCGAAGTGGCGCCCGAAGTCGTGCTGTTGCGCGGCTTCGCGGCGGCCACCGCTGAATATGCCGCCGCGGTCGACGTTGTCGCCGCGGCGGCGCCGTTTCGGCACCTGCAAACGCCGGGCGGTCGGCCGATGTCGGCTGCGATGACCAACTGTGGCACGCTCGGTTGGCACAGTGATGTGCGAGGCTACCGCTACGAGCGTTGCGATCCTTTGAGCGGATTGCCATGGCCCGCGATGCCGTCAATTTTTCTGGATCTTGCGCAAGCGGCAGCCGCCACTGCGGGATATCCGCGGTTTTTACCCGATGCTTGTCTGATCAATCGCTACGCTGGCAAAGCCAAGATGGGGGCTCATCGCGACGCAGATGAGCGCGATTTTTCGCAGCCGATCGTTTCGGTCACCCTGGGTGCGGCAGCAACTTTTCTTTGGTACGGCGCAGTTCGTTCAGGTCCTTCTGTCAAAGTTCGCTTAGAGCCAACGGACGTGTTGGTCTGGGGCGGCTCTGCACGGCGTGGTTATCACGCGGTGGGGCAAGCGGAAGGCGCTGCGGCTGGCGCCGTGCGAATCAACCTGACCTTTCGTAAAGCGGGCTGAGTGGTTAGCTAGCTTTGAGTTCTTCCCGCAGGACGCGGCGAAGTTCGGCAACGGTCAGAGGCGAATCGCCATCGCTCGTAGAAGTGCTTTTGTCGATTGCTCCCCGTAAAGCCCGGTTGATCAAGGTTTGATAGCCGACACCCTGACGTTCGCCCTTGTCGCGAAAAAAATCGATAAGGTCCGAGTCGAGCATGATCGTGATGCGCGTTTTACCGGGAGCCTTGATGATCGCACCCCGTTTGGCCTTCGAGAAATCATAGGTCTTTCGCATGATACGGGTCCATTTCGCCACGGCTGGCTTTGCGTGCGGAAATAATTCGGATTTTGTCGCCTCTTTGCGTATGAACGACAACAAGTAGTCTTCCGAGCGAGTCGATCCCCATGGTGATGAATCGCTATTCCCCCAGCGCGTCCTCGTCTTCGATCGTGAGAGCTCTCGGATCGAAGAGAGCTGTTTCCGCATCGCCAAAGCTCACGCCATGCAGTAGTAAGTTACGGCGCGCTTTCGCCGGGTCGAATTCTACCTGCTCAAGCCCAGTATACATATCATATGCATACTGACAAAGCTCTACTAAGCTACAAAGACGAAAAAGACCAATCTTTGGCTGCTTTTTGCTAAACGAGTACCCGCTCGATACCACCATCGTTGGCCGCAGCAACGTAATCTCGCATCCAGTTCTCACCGAGTACGTGCTTGGCGATTTCGACAACGATGTAGTCGGCGTCTAGAGCCGTTTCGTCCTCGTAGCGCTTCAAGCCCTGCAAACAGGATGGGCAGGACGTGAGTACTTTGACGTCGCCCGAGAAGCCGTCCGCACGAGCGGCCTTGGCGCCTTTCTGCATTTCTTCGGCTTTGCGGAAGCGCACTTGAGTCGATACGTCCGGTCGTGACACGGCGAATGTGCCCGACTCGCCGCAGCAACGATCGTTTTTGACGATCTTGCCGTTGGCTTCGGCGTTCATCAGTTCGTTGACGACCTTCAGTGGCTCGTACTTCTTCATCGGCGAGTGACAGGGGTCGTGATAGAGATAACGAACACCCGTCACGCCCTCGAGGCGTACACCCTTTTCGAGTAGATACTCGTGGATGTCCATGATGCGACACCCCGGGAAAATCTTCTCGAACTCGTAACCCTGAAGTTGGTCGTAGCAAGTGCCACAACTGACCACGACGGTTTTGATATCGAGATAGTTGAGTGTGTTGGCGACACGATGGAATAACACGCGGTTGTCCGTGATCATCTTGGCAGCCTTGTCGAACTCGCCAGCGCCCCGTTGTGGGTAACCACAGCAAAGATATCCGGGCGGTAAGACCGTCTGAACGCCGACATGCCACAGCATGGCTTGAGTAGCGAGTCCCACTTGCGAGAACAAGCGTTCGCTACCGCAGCCTGGAAAATAAAAAACCGCCTCAGCATCGGGCGCAGTCTGGCGTGGATCACGAATGACCGGTACGTAGTTCTTGTCCTCGATATCGAGCAGGGCACGCGCGGTTTTTTTCGGCACGCCCGCCGGCATCCGTCGATTGACGAAGTGAACGACCTGCTCGCGGATAGGAGGCTTACCGACCGTCGCAGGCGGTGCTTTGACTTGGGGCTTCGCTAGTGTCTTAAAGAGTTGATGGCCCAAGCGTTGCGCCTTGAAGCCCCACTCGATCATGCCCTTGCGAACGAGCTTGATCGTTTCGGGGTTCGTCGCATTCAAGAACAGCATCGAAGCGGCCGTGCCAGGGTTGAAGCGCTTCTTACCCATGCGACGCAGCAGATCGCGCATCGCCATCGAGACATCGCCGAAGTCGATGTCGACCGGGCAGGGCGATTCGCACTTGTGGCAGACGGTGCAGTGGTCGGCGACATCGCCGAATTCGTCCCAGTGCCGAATCGACACACCGCGACGAGTCTGCTCTTCGTAGAGGAATGCTTCGATGAGCAGCGAGGTCGCGAGGATCTTATTGCGCGGGCTGTAGAGCAGATTCGCGCGTGGTACGTGCGTCGCGCAAACGGGTTTGCACTTGCCGCAACGCAAACAGTCTTTGATGGCGCCTGAGATCGAGCTGATATCGGACTGCTGCATGATCAGCGACTCATGGCCGAGCAGATTGAAGCTCGGCGTGTAGGCATGTCGTAGGTCGCCGCCTGGCAGAAGTTTGCCCTTGTTGAACCGGCCCTCTGGATCAATACGCGCTTTGTATTGGCGCAGACCCGCCGTTTCTTCGTCGGTCAGAAATTCCAGCTTAGTGATGCCGATACCGTGTTCACCGGAGATCACACCACCCAAATCCCGCGCAATCTTCATGATACGCGCGACGGCGGCGTTGGCCTCCTGCAGCATCAGGTAGTCATCTGAATTGACCGGAATGTTGGTGTGCACGTTGCCGTCGCCGGCATGCATGTGCAGCGCAACCCAGACGCGGCTCTTGAGGACGCGCTGATGGATCGAAACGAGCTCGTTGCGAATGGCAGCGAATGCATCGCCTGCAAAAATATCGAACAGCGGCTCGCGTAACTCGCGCTTCCACGACACCCGGACACTGCGATCTTGCAGTTGGGCGAAGGTGTGATCGATACGATGCAGCAGATCGCCCCATCGATTGCGAACCTCGATCAGCACTTGTTTGGCTCGCGCCGGCCGATCACCCAGCATGTCCGTCTTCGAGAGCGAGTCAAGCTCGGCGTCGCCCGTTTTGTTGAGCTTCAGATCGCCACGCAGATATTCTTCAAGTGCATCGATGAGGCGCAGTTTGTTCGTGATCGACAATTCGATGTTGATGCGCTCGATGGCGTCGGTGTAGTCGCCGAGGCGCGCGAGCGGGATCACGACGTCCTCGTTAATTTTGAAGGCGTTGGTGTGTTTGGCGATAGCGGCGGTGCGCGCACGATCCAGCCAGAACTTCTTGCGGGCATCGGCGCCGACGGCAATGAAGCCCTCGCCACCGCGTGCGTTCGCGATGCGAACGACTTCTGACGTAGCTTTGGCGACGCTGGCATCGTCGTCACCGACGATATCCCCGATCAAAACCATTTTGGGCAGTGCGGCACGCTTGCTCTTGGTCGCGTAGCCGACAGCGCGCAGGTAGCGCTCATCGAGATGTTCGAGACCCGCAAGCTTCACACCATGCGCGCGATCGGCAGTCTCGAGGTGCTGCGTGATCTCGACGATCGATGGGATGGCTTCGCGCGCTTGTCCGAAGAACTCCAGACAAACCGTGCGCATACAGCGCGGCATGCGATGCACGACCCAGCGTGCTGCCGTGATCAAACCGTCGCACCCTTCCTTCTGGACGCCCGGAAGGCCACCGAGGAATTTGTCCGTCACGTCTTTGCCGAGGCCTGCTTTGCGGAATAGCGAGCCCGGCATCCGCAGTGTTTCGGTGCGCAGTACGCGCGCTTCATCTGCAGGCGCGCGACCATCTTTCCATGTCAGACGCCACTCGACTTGCGGCGCATCATGAATCTTGCCGAGGTTGTGGCCGACGCGATCGACTTCGAGCCAGTTCCCCTCGGGGTCGACCATGCGCCACCAAGCGAGGTTGTCGACGGCGGTTCCCCACAGCACGGCTTTCTTGCCGCCTGCGTTCATGGCGACGTTGCCACCGATACAGGAAGCGTCGATGGAAGTGGGATCAACCGCAAACACGAAACCCGCACGCTCGGCTGCTTCCGCGACGCGCTTGGTGACCACACCTGCTTCGGAGTAGACGGTCGGAATCAGTCGCTCGTTACCTTCGCCGAGTCCCGGCAAGGCCACATGCTCGACCTCGGTGACTCGCTCAAGCTTCTCGGTATTGAAGACAGCCGACAGTGGCGTGAGAGGGATGGCGCCGCCGGTGTAACCAGTGCCGCCCCCTCTTGGGATGATGCTGAGACCGAGCTCGATACAGGCTCGAACCAACCCGGGAATTTCGTCTTCCGAATCGGGGCACAGCACGACGAAGGGGTACTCGACGCGCCAGTCGGTTGCGTCGGTCACGTGCGATACCCGCGAGAAGGCGTCGAATCGGACGGCATCCTCACGGGTGTGTTTGCAGAGTAGTTTGCGAGCGCGTTCGCGCAGCTTGGCGTTACGTACGAAGTTGGCCGCAAAAGACTCGACGGCTCGTTCGGCTGCATCGAGCAGTAAACCCACTTTGCGATCACGCTCGCGATCGCTTTCCGAACCACCGCTCTCCCGACGCTTCTCGATTTCTTTGAGTCGGTGCTCTAGAGCCGAGATCAGTTGCTTGCGTCGCTTCGGATTATCGAGAAGATCATCCTCGAGATACGGATTGCGTTGCACCGCCCAGATATCGCCCAGCACTTCGTACAACATGCGGGCCGAGCGACCCGTGCGACGTTCGGAGCGCAATTCGTCGAGCAGCGACCATGCCGGTTCACCGAGCAGGCGAATGACGATTTCGCGATCGGAGAAGGACGTGTAGTTGTACGGGATCTCGCGGATGCGCGGCACAGCGCTCTCCGGCGGAGCAAACAACGGTAGTTCGGCGGCTACGGCATTCATCGAAGTGGCTTCCAGGTAGCGACGATCCATGTCGACTAGCGCCCTCATTCTCCCATCATTGGCCTATCATTTGGGGCTTTATGACAGCCACTTCAGAACGTAACCCGCAGGCGGCCCAAATGGCCGACGAATCGATGATCCGAACCTTGGCCAATCAGGCCGAGGCCATTTGGCCAGAGGAGTCGCGGTTGTATTCGCGCTACGCATTGCCGGCTGGCGCGCAGATTCTCGATGTCGGTTGCGGTACGGGCGAGGCGACTTTGCGTTTATCTGCAATATTCCCTGGTGCGAGTCGCATCACGGGCCTCGATCTGATGCCGGAATTATTGAATGTGGCTCGACAGCGCATGAACGATGCCGTGCTGGCGTCGGGTCCGGAAATTCGGTTCGAGCAGGGGGATGGTTTCGACTTACCGTTCGACGACGAGAGCGTGGATTTGCTGGTTTGTCGTCACGTGACGCAGCTCGTGCCGGACGCAAAACAGTTGTTGACCGAGTTCCGGCGGGTACTGCGCCCGGGCGGATGGATACATGTGCTCTCCGAGGATTACGGCATGCTGCATTTTCCGCCGCGTGCCGGAGTCGACCCAGACCGCTTGTGGCACGAGGCGGTGGTGCCGTTCACGGCCGCGACCGGCACGGACGCTCGGATCGGACGCAAAACATCACCGATGCTGCGCGAGCTCGGGTTCTCGCATGTCAGCGTCCAGTATTTGACCATCGATACCGAGCGGGTGCCGCGACAGACCCTGGCGGGGATTTTCATCGCCTGGCGTGATGGTTATGCCGAAGCGTTGGCGATGCACTCGGCTCTCGATGTCGACACCATCCGCAAGCTCTTCGATGCCGTGATCGATGGCGTTCTGGACCCTGCGAGTTATGGTGTTTGGCAGATCCCGGTCATCGCGGGCCGCAAAGCGTGATCGAGCTCAAAAGCTTCGATGCGGATGCGCACGCGACGTCGAGTCGAGTTTCGGTCGAAGCTCGGCTCGTCGAGCCACATCTAGAGCTCGTGTACCGCTGGCGCCGTTGGGCGCCATCATTGATCTTAGGCGCTCGCTCTGCTTCGCCGCAGCGGCGTGACGAGCTATGGCGCAGTACTTGCGCCGAAATCTTTGTTGCACTCGGTCCTGAGGTTTATTCAGGCGGCCCTTATCTCGAGTTCAATTTCTCAACCACGGGTGACTGGGCTGCCTATCGTTTTGATGCCACACGAGAGGGTATGCGTCCGCATATTTGGTCGGGTGATGCGGTGCCGCTGGTATCGTCCTCGGGCTCGCCCGAAGACTTCGTACTGCAGGCGCTCGTGCCTCTTGCGGCGATGGGCAGAGGCTTGCGTCGAGTCGCTTATGCGAGCGTCGTCGAGACGGCGAGTGGCTTGTCGTACTGGGCTTTGAAGCATCCGACGGATCGACCCGACTTCCATCATCCTGAGTCTTTCGCTGCATCGCTGGAGTTCCCCGCATGAAATTCGGAATTGATCGATTGATCGCTGAGCCTGCTCTGCGGCGGCCGTTGCAGGGAAGACGAGTAGCGTTGCTTGCGCATCCGGCTTCGACGACCGCATCCGGAATTCATAGTCTCGATGCTCTACACGCGTTACCCGAAGTGGCGCTCACGGCCGCTTTTGGTCCGCAGCACGGCCTGCGCGGTGACAAACAGGACAACATGATCGAGTCAGCGGACTTCCTCGATCCGGCTCTCGGTATCCCGGTATTCAGTCTCTATGGTGAGGTTCGAAGGCCCACCGATGCCATGCTCGAACACTGCGATGTGATCATGGTGGATCTTCAGGACGTGGGCTGCCGCATTTACACCTTCATCACAACGCTACGCTATGTGCTCGAGGCGGCGGCTCGACTGAAGAAGGCGGTCTGGGTGTTGGATCGACCAAACCCAGCAGGTCGCCCCATCGAAGGCAGTAGCCTGCGTGCGGGCTGGGAGAGTTTTGTGGGAGCGGCCGCGATGCCGATGCGCCATGGCATGACCATGGGGGAGCTCGCTCGCTGGTTTGTGCGGGAGTTTGCGCTCGATGTGGAGTTGGTCGTCATCGAGATGCAGGGCTGGCAGCCGCAAGCTCATCCTGGTTACGGCTGGCCCGTCTTCGAACGCAGTTGGATCAACCCGAGCCCGAATGCGCCCAACATTCACATGGTGCGTGCGTATGCGGGTACGGTGATGCTCGAGGGGACCACCTTATCCGAGGGTCGTGGCACGACACGGCCACTAGAGGTTTTTGGTGCCCCGGACATTGATGCGAGAGCCGTGCTGGCCAAGATGTCGCAGCTCGCGCCGCAGTGGCTTGGCGGCTGCCGGTTACGCGAGTGCTGGTTTGAGCCGACGTTTCACAAGCATGTCGGCAAGCTTTGTCATGGAGTGCAGATCCACACCGATGACACGAGTTACGACCACCGTCACTTCCGGCCGTGGCGTCTGCAGGCGCTCGCTTTCAAAGCGATTCGACAAATCTATCCACACTATTTGCTGTGGAGAGATTTTCCCTACGAATACGAACACGACCGCCTTGCCATCGATGTGATCAACGGCGGGACGTTGTTACGCGAGTGGGTCGATGATGCCGCAGCGGAACCTGCGGATCTCGATGCGCTCGCGCAGGCGGACGAATCCGCCTGGCGCGAGACGCAAAGGGAAGTTTTCAGCGCTTCTTGCTGACCTTCAGGCGACGGCCGCGATTCGAGCTCGCGAGACGCAGCGACAGGCGCAAAGAAAACGCCTTGAAGGTGATTGCGGCAACCGAGCGACCCAAGGCCTTGGCGATCTTGGCGGTCGACATGGTGCCAGCGAGTTTGCGCAGCTTCTTCTCATCCGCCGGAGTCCACGGAGTGACGTTACGCTTGCTCTTGCGGGCGACCGGACGAGATTTCTTTTTAGCCATGAATGCAAATTCCTAAAACAAAGACCGCGCGCATTCTAGGGGGAAACCCCGGTGCTGCCTACCAAAATTCTGTGCAGCACCGGGTTTTGGTGTCTTCCCCCGCTTTTTTGTTATTTCATTGACGTGCCGGCAGCCGAAGAAAAGCCGCGTTTACGCATCAGAGCATCAATTTGAGGATCGCGACCGCGGAACGATCGATAACTATCGGCCGGGTCTACGGTGTTGCCGATCGACAGCACATTGTCGAAGAGCTTCTTGGCTAATTCCTTGTCCCAAGGGCCTTTGCCAGCCGCAAATGCTTCCCAAGCATCGGCAACCAAAGTGTCCGCCCAAAGGTAGCTGTAGTAGCCCGCCGAGTATCCGTCGCCGGAGAAGACGTGACCGAACTGCGGTGTGCGATGGCGCATGACGATCTCGGCCGGCATGCCGAGACTGGCGAGCGTTTCGCGCTCGAACGCATCGGGGTCGATGCGTCGATCCGGTGTCGAGGTCAGGTGCAGCTTCATATCAATGAGAGCCGCCGAGAGGTATTCGACGGTAGCGAAGCCTTGGTTGAAAGTTTTGGCGCGCTCCACCTTCGCAACGAGCTCTGCCGGAATCGGCTTGCCCGTTTCGTGATGTACGGCGTAACGATCGAGAATCTCCTTCACCGGCAACCAGTGTTCGAGCAGCTGTGATGGGAATTCGACGTAATCACGAGCCACGCTCGTACCGGCAACGCTCGGGTAGTTCACGTTGGATGAGAGACCATGCAGCGCATGACCGAACTCGTGGAACAGGGTGACGGCGTCGTCCCAGCTGATCAAAGCGGGTTTGCCCGGCTCTCCTTTGACGAAGTTGGAGTTGTTCGACACGATCGTCGTGACTTCGCCATCGAAGCGCTCCTGGGTGCGATAGGCATTCATCCAGGCACCTGATTGCTTGCCGACTCGCGCGAACGGATCGAAGTAGAACAGGCCAATGAATCGACCGTCGGTGCGCTCGACACGCCATACACGGACATCTGGGTGATAGACGGGTACCGTGCCCGCAGCGAGCTCGATGAAGCGCATTGCGAAGAGTTCTTCGGCAACGCTGAACATACCCTCACGCAGCTTTTCGAGTTGCAGATAGGGCTTCAATTCATTGGTGTCGAGATCGTATTTCGCCTTACGAACTTTCTCGGCGTAGAACCGATAGTCCCAGGGTTCGATGCGGATCTTGGCGCCCTCGGAATCGGCCAGAGCCTGCATGTCGGCGACTTCTTCCTTCACGCGCGCCACAGCCGGTTTCCAGACTGCCTCCATCAATTCCATCGCGCGCTCAGGAGTGCGAGCCATGGAATTCTCCAGTCGCCAATGCGCATGCGTCGGGAAGCCGAGCAGACGAGCGCGTTCGGCACGCAGTTGCAAGATTTCGCTGATGATCGCGTTGTTGTCGCGAGCATCTCCGTTGTCGCCACGATTGACGAAAGTGCGCCACACTTTTTCGCGAAGATCACGACGCGTGGAGTAGGTCAGAAAGGGCTCGACGGACGAGCGCGTATTGGCGACGACCCACTTGCCCTCTTGGCCACGACGCTTGGCATCGGCTGCAAATCCGGCGCGCAGCGAGTCGGGTAAGCCGGCGAGTTCGTCAGCGCTCTGTAGCACGAGATATTGCTGACTTTCGTCAGCGAGCAAATTTTGGCTGAAGCGTGTGAAGAGTCCGGCGAGGCTCTGGTTGATTTCGCCGAGGCGCTTCTTGGCCGCCGCATCGAGCTTGGCGCCGGCGCGCACGAAGTTCGTGTAGATGAGCCATGTGAGGCGTTGCTCTTCCGCCGTCAGACCGCTCGTTTCGCGCGCTTCATAAACTTTGGCGATACGGGCGAAGAGCTTTTCGTTCTGCGTGATGCGATCACGGAACGCAGCCATCTTCGGCTCGATGTTGCGCTCCACTTCCTGCACGGCATCATCACTCAGCGAGGAGCTGTAGATGTAGTAGACCGTGCTCGCGCGATCGAGCGCACGTCCCGAGCGTTCCATAGCGGCAATCGTGTTCGCAAAGGTGGGAGCCTCGGGATTGTTGGCGATGGCCTCGAGCTCGGCGAGATGCTCCGCCATACCAGTTTCGAGTGCTGGCGCCAGCAAGGCTGGGGTGGCGACATCGAACGGCGGCACGCCGCCGTACGGGCCTTTCCAGGGTTGTAACAGCGGGTTGGTGGCGGGGGCAGCGCTCGCTGCCGACAAGAGGGCGGTAGTCATGATGATGGGCAATATCCGGCGCATGAGGCGGGTTACCTTGAGGATGGATGTGGAACGGGAATGAACCCGAGGATAGCAGGCGAGCTTAAGCGGTGACGAGTCGCAGCGGTTCCGGGTCGCGATAGCCGGTTTCGGCATCGAGGTCAGAGTGCAATCGGAACAAAGTCTCCTCGAGACGCCGTCGCAGCGCTTCGAGTTGAATCTCATCGAGTTTGGCTGGCACTTCGATCGGATCCGCGGCCTGCACGAGTACTTTAGCGCCCGGCTTCGGGATGACCGTGCGGTCCCAAGAGCGCTCCCAGCGCCAGCAATGATTTGTCGAGGCCGCCACGGGTAGCAGCAAGCTGCCCGTTTTTTGAGCAAGCGTGATGGTGCCCAGTTGTGCAATACCGCGAGGTCCGCGTGATCCATCGATCGCGAGACAAGAGTTTAAGCCGCGATCGTCGCGTTGAGCTTTGATCATCTCGACGAGGGCTCGTGCACCACCCTTGCCGGAAGAGCCCCGCGCGACTCGAAACCCGAGACCTTCTTCGATACGGGTCATCGCTTCACCGTCGCGGCTTTGCGAGCACATCAAAATCCAACGGCCCTGTTGCGGCAGGCTGAAATAGTGCAAGAGCGCAAAGGTTCGCGAATGCAGGAATGCGCCGACGACAGGTTGGCCTTGGGCGATGAGTTTGTGCAGGCCTGAGATGTTGCGCTCTTCGTAATCCCAGCTGCGACCGAGTGCGCGGTAGAGCCGCCAGCCGAAAGGTGGCAGCACGTGATGCAGGAAGAAGCGGCGAATCGGTTTGCTGCGACGCGGGGTGCTCATGGCGTGGTGCTCATAGCCGGCCGTGTCAGGCGTCGCCGGTACCGCGACCTTTGCGACCGCCGCTTGCATGCGCTTGTGCGAAAGCACCACTTGCCATGGCACCGACGATCGACAGTTCGCCCGCCAAAGCGAGCACCGCGCAGATTTCGGCGAACTTCGCGGCAGTGCCTTCGCCAATGCATCCCAGCATCGCCAGACACTCACGCGCCGTGGGGAGGAATGTGCCGCCGCCGACCGTGCCGACGATCAAGTTCGGCAACGTCACCGACGCATAGAGGTCGCCCGTCGAAGTGACTTCAAAGCGTGTGATGGACGTGGTGGCTTCGGAGACGCAGGCGACGTCCTGACCGCAGGCGATGAAGAGTGCCGCGAGCGCGTTGGCGACGTTACCTTGCATGCCAACAGCCCCGGTTTGCGCTGCGCCGACCGTGGCCTGATTCCAGCAATTGGCCATCGCAGCGGCATCGGCGCGCCAATAGCGACCAATGATGCGCGAGGGCAGCACGATCTCAGCCGATGCATTGCGACCGCGAGCACCGAGAAACGCCTGCGCTGACGATCGCTTATCGCCCGAGAGCGCCGACTCGACGAGCCAATGCACGGGTGCGTGCGGCATCAGCGGTAGCAGTGCATCGCATACGGCCTGCGTCGCCAGCGTGACCATATTCTGGCCCGCGGCATCGCCGGTCGAATATTCGAGCATGACGTAAACGGTATTACCGACCAGCGAAATTTTGGCGCTCTGCAACCGGCAATAACGCGAAGTGCTGGCGGCCGCAGCCTGCATCTTCTCGAACTGCGTCGGCAACCAATCGGCGATGCTGGCAGCAGTTGGCAGGTCGGTGAAGGCGAAGCAAGGCGCTCGACCGACGAGCTGACGGTTACAGGCGGCCAATGCACCGCCGCAACGATTCATCACGTTGAAAGCATGCTGGAACGAGGCAACGAGAGTGCCTTCGGTCGTCGCGATCGGAATGATGAACTCGCCATCGGCGTAACGGCCTTTGATGCGAACGGGTCCGGCCACGCCGAGCGGTATCTGCGCATAACCGATGAAGCCCTCGATGCTGCCGGCGAGCCGCGTCGAATCGAGTGGCGGTGCGAGGCCTGCGATGGCATCGAGCGTCAGGCCTTCCTCGATAAGACGGGCGCGACGCGCATCGCGCGCCTCGGTGGAGGCGTCGGTCGTCGAGGGTAGGCGGCGCGAGCTGCGCTGTTCATCAGTCATCCCGGCATTTTGAGCGGCGACGGCCGTGTGGGCAACCGTGGCATGTCACGCTGTCGCAAGGCGTCGCGACCGTTAGACTCTCCCGCATGCATCCCTTCCCGCATGTTTATCGAGTCCATGCCACGGCCGAGGCCGCGGGCGCCGTTCAACTGACATCACCCGGGCTCGTCGCGATCTCAAGCGCCGGACCCGCCGAATTTGATGGTCCTGGGGATCTCTGGTCGCCAGAGACCTTGTTGACGGCCGCGTTGGTGGATTGCTTCGCGCTGAGTTTTCGGGCTGTTGCTCGCGCTTCGCGTCTGGAGTGGGTGCGTTTGGAGTGTGCCGCGACAGGCACTCTCGATCGCATCGAGAAGGTCACGCAGTTCACCGCCTTCACAGTACATGCCACGCTCGAGGTGCCTCGCGGCACCGATCTGGAGAAGGCGCGAAAGGCACTCGAGAAGTCAGAACAGGCGTGCCTGATTTCCAATTCGCTCAAGGGCGAGAAGCATCTCGAGATCGATATTCGAGAAGTGTGACCCTCGGTGCACGTCGGTTGCTCGTTAGCGACTCGTCAGCATCTGGCGCCGAATTTCTTCGGGCGATACCAAGTGACAATAGTGATTGCCGCGCCAGCTCTCGGGCATCATTTTCCAGCGCCAGTCTTCCCATTCGGCGAAGAGGGCGCTGGCGCGTAATCTGAGCTTGTTATCGGTACCGACGCGGATTTCTGACTTGGTCTTGATCCAGCTCGAGCCCGTGTAACTCACCTGATCGGTCTGCAACATCACCTCGGAGGGCCGAAACCGAGCGGATGCTCTCTCACCCGGGCCCAAGGCTTGCCAGATATCGAGGACCATCGCGCGATGGATATCCGAACACGCGCGCGGCGCGAGCGCGGGATCGCGTGCTGCACCGATACCGCGAGCACTGCGCAAATGATCTGCCGTCTTGGTTTTGCAGGATATCTGCAGAATATCGAGGCGTTCGTTTCGTAGCACGAATTGATGGGTGCGCAGCGGTGACACCGCCGGCTTCGAGAGTTTGAAGGCTTCGTAGTCCTTCTCTAGAACATTACTGATCGGCAGTGTCGTATCGACGAGGCGTCGCTGCACTTCGCTGCAAAATTCCGAGTGACTGTTGGACAGTGGCATCGGCGTCGCGGCGATCGCACGGGGTGACATCATCAAAGATGTCGTCAGCAGCGCGACCGCCATGGCGAACTCGGGACGGGATCGTGTCATCTATTCCTCACGAACCGACATTATTTTTAGGTCGTTCGAGTTTATCATCCGAGCACATGGAGCTCTCTGTATGAAGCGATCGCAAGTCCACTCTCTGGCCCGAGAGGCGATGTCGCTCGAACCGGCCACGATCGATGCCTTGTATGGGCTTGAGCCTGTTTTCGAGCCGGGAGCGGGTGAAGCGTTCGGGCATGCCGAGCTCGGCGTTTTCGTCGAATTGCAGTGCCCCTATTGTGGTGAGGCTTACGGTTCGATGCTCGATCTCACCGATGCATCTCGGGTCTACATCGAAGATTGTCAGATCTGTTGTCGGCCAATCGAAGTGGCGCTCGAGGTAGATGAGCGCGGCGCGTTACAGCGCGTTGCGACCAGTCGAATCGACTGACTCAATCAGCCTGCATTGCCAAAAGCGGCGTGACGCAAGCGATCGCCCGTTTTGATGCCGCGTTTGGCGGCTTCGCCACCGCGCAGTTCCAGAATGGCTTTGACGGGCACATCGGGGCCGACCGGATCAAGTGTCAGGGGCGGCACGTTCGCGAAGATCGCCACGATCTTGCCGCGCGCGTCTACGAAAATCATGTCGAGCGGGATGTAGGTGTTCTTCATCCAGAAAGACGACAGACGGACGCTATCGTTGATGAAGAGCATGCCTTGATCAGACGGCAGGTCTCGCACCCACATCAGCCCTTGTCGTTGACGCTCGGGCGTATCGGCGATCCACACGTCGAACTGGTGTTTCTTCTCGCCACTGTCGATGCGCAGCGCAGCGCGCGGATAGGTTGAAAGATCGAGCGGCGCCGGCTCGGCTGAATTTCGCCACTGCGCGTGAACCGGTGCGATGAGCGCCAGCGAGAGCAGCAGCGACAGAAGTAAAAGACGCGGGTTCATAGTGTGACCAGCATACGCTTTGCGAAAGCGCCATGCAGTCGACCGAGTGCGCGCACCACGTGCAAGGTGACGGTCGTCACGATTATGCCGCCGAGGGCGATCAGTAAAAGTCCGATCGGATGGCGGATCCATTCATACATCCAAGCGGATTCGCTGGCGAGGTGGATGCCCGGCTGCCCAGGCAGCACGAACCCGGCTGCTGCCAGCGCCTCGAAGATCGCAGCGACGATCAAGCCGGCACCCAGCGAGAGACCCACGACGGCGATGACGAAATAGGCGATGCCAAGCGGCAGCATCAGCGCCTCGTAAGCGAGGGTCGTCCAGGTTCGGATTTCTTTGAGCATCTGACCGATCCGCTGCAGGAGCGACAAGTCGCGTGGTCTCGTCGCCGGACGTCGTGGCATGCGCTCGCCGGTCATGGCCTCGACCAAACGTCCCTCGACCAATGCCAGCAATCGTGCGGCGCCGATGAACAGAAGGAAAAACGGCAGGCCGATGATCAAGATGGCGAGTCCGATCGAGAGTGACAGTCCAACGGCGACGAATGAGAAATAAAACACGCCTGTGAATAGCGCGAGCAGGCAATAAAAGAGCGACGTGTAGGCGCGCACATCGCCATACACACCAAAGAAACGCTGCCAGATTCCGACTGAAGTTGTGCCGCGATTGGCTGCCTCCATCGAGCGGCGACTCGACATGGGCATCGCCATCGCCGCCTGTACGCGCGACTCGGTCTCGAGGTAGGCGGCCGCCACCTCGTCAGGGGCGCCGTAACTTTTCACGATGTTGGCCAGCACCTCGGACTCGGTCAAGTTCGGATTGGCCGCGATTTCCGCTCGCAGGTGTTGTTCGGCATCGTAGAGCGCGTCTTGGACGAGCGCCGGGTCGGTCGCTTGCAGCGCCAGACGCAGCGCCTGGAGATACTCGTTGATCGAGGCGGGGGCAGCAGAGTTCATGGGGTCGATCCTGAGGGTGACTGCGGTTGGGTTGCCGCGCGGGTGAAGTGGTCGACGAAGTCGCGGGTGTGGGCCCAGGCGGCCAGCCAGTCCGCCAAGACGGCTCGGCCCTCCGGGGTGATGCGGTAGTAGCGCCGCGGCGGACCTGAATAAGACGGAACGATACGACTCGAGAGCCAGCCCGAGGCCGAGAGAGAGCGCAGCACGGGATAAATCGTGCCCTCCTTGAACAGCGGCTCACCGCCGTCGGGAGGCTGCAGGCGCTTGGCGATGTCGTAGCCGTAGGCGTCTTCGTCGGTGGCTGCGAGCACGGCCAGCAGGACGAGCGCCACGAGTCCGGCATTCAAGTCCTTCTGAAACTTCTTGGCGTGGGTATCGTTCATTGGCTAATACTGTAGAGTACTTAATACCAAGCGTCAAATAGTACTCGGCCTTATGGAGGGATCTCGGATGTTGGTTGCGCCGTAATGTTGGTTAAGATGCAACCAATGCGCCGCCACCTCTCTTGGTTTCGCCTGATCCTCGCGATGACTGTTGCAGTCGTGTTTGTGGGCTGCGCTGCGATTGGGCCTAAGCTGCAGGCGCCCGACCTCTCGATCGTGTCGGTCGATCTCGTTAAGGGCGATCTGTTCGAGCAGCGCATCAAGGCGCGCATGAAGGTGCAGAACCCCAACGATCTCGAGCTTGCCGTGAAGGGCGTCACGTACACGATCGAGTTGGGTGGTGAGCCACTTGGGCATGGCCTCTCCGGCAGCAGTTTTGTCGTGCCCGCCAAAGGCGAAGCGGAGTTCGACATGCTCGTGACCGCCAATCTCGCCGGTACGTTGCTCAAGCTCATCGAAAAGGCGCGCAGCACGGGTGGCTCACTCAATCAGGTCGAGTATCGACTGCGTGGTCAGGTTCGACTCGAGCGTGGTGCGCTGCGTACCGTGCCCTTCGACGAGAAGGGCGTCTTGAAGTTGCGTTGATCCGATGGTCAACGCCCATGACGCACTCAGGCGGCGTCGAATCCTCGTCATCATCACGGTGATTTTGCTGGTTCTCGGTTCATCCGCGATCGGTTGGTTGGCGGCTACCTGGCCTGCCTGGCGCGCGGCCGTTCTCGGATAAGCGCGATCTCGGACGCTGTCTTGACCGACCCCCACTTTTGTAACGCGACGACGTTCACGAGCATTGCGCGCGCGCTCGCTGTGCTAGCGCAGCAGCCAGCGGATCTACCGACCCGCTCGCGCTTGGCGACGATCGCCGGTCTCAGTCTTAGCAGGCTGCGTCGACAGTTTCGCGACTGGTCGGGCGTCGAGCTCGATCTTTTGCTGGAAGCGTGTGCAGTCATCGGCGACGAAGAAGAGCTCGTTGGCGAAGCGCGTTTGTTCGCTGCGGCACATGCATTGCAGCTGCGCGGACAGGACCTGCTCCGTCATAGCGTCGTCGATCTTCGCTCACAACAGGTGGATGCTGGGCGTCGGCGTGGCTTGCTGCGCTGGGGATATAGCCCTTCGCCCTTTGGGGACTGCGTGCTCGCTTGGACCGAGCTCGGTCTATGCCATCTCGAATTCTTTGATGATAGATCTGACTCGATTCGATTGTTGAAAGCGCGTTGGCGCGCTGCCGAGTTCGAGCGCGAGGATGCCGTGGCCGCCAAGATGGCACGCGCCGTGTTCGGTGGGCCGGGTATTGCGTTGCATTTGATCGGCAGCGCTTTTCAGCTCGAGGTTTGGCGAGCGCTCGTGGCTCGAGATTCTGGCGAAACGGTGACCTATGGCGAGCTCGCTGCCGCGATCTCGCGACCACGTGCCTCGCGCGCCGTCGGTACGGCGGTGGGGAGTAATCGCATTGGTTGGCTCGTGCCCTGCCATCATGTCGTACGCGCAGACGGCGGGCTTGGTGGATTCCATTGGGGTGTTGATCGCAAGCGCGCGATGTTGATCTGGGAGTCGCTACGGCCCCTCTAGGGCGATGTAGTGAGGGCGATGCTATGCTCGCGCTCTCAGGCTTTTACCCCTTCAGGAGTGACCCATGGCCATTGCCCTCTGGACTTTATTGCTTGCCGTTTTGATGCCGATCGTGTGTGCCGGCATCGCCAAGGTGGGCCCCGGTCGTTACGACAATCGCAATCCACGCGATTGGCAGGCGAAGCAGCAAGGCTATCGAGCGCGTGCCTATGCAGCGCAGCAAAATTCTTGGGAAGCACTGGCCGCTTATATTGCTGCGCTCGCTGCAGCGTTCATCGGTGGTGTGCCGCTTGAGACCTTGGGATTGATCGCAAGCATCTTCGCGGTCTCGCGTATTGCTTACCTCGTTTGCTATCTCGCTGATTGGGCTGCACTGCGCTCTCTGGTCTGGCTCGTGGGTTTCGGTAGCTGCATTTGTTTGATCGTGATGGGGGCTCAGGCGGTTTGATGGAGGTTCAGGTCACGACGGTGCCGATTCCGGCGCTGCCGTCGGCAAAAACATCGAACACCTTCCGCAAGCTACAGGCACAGCTACGCGGTCTTGTCGGTAAAGCGATCGAGGACTTCGCCATGATCGCCGAGGGCGACAAGGTGATGGTGTGTCTCTCAGGGGGCAAGGACTCCTACACCTTGCTCGACATTCTGCTGTCGCTGCAGCGCAGTGCGCCGATTCATTTTGATCTCGTCGCCGTCAACCTTGATCAGAAGCAGCCGGGTTTTCCCGAGCATGTGTTGCCCGAATATCTCCAGGCTCTCGGCGTGCCGTTCCACATCATCGAGCAGGACACCTACTCGGTGGTTAAGCGGGTCATACCCGAAGGCAAGACGATGTGCGGATTGTGCTCGCGATTGCGGCGCGGCGCGCTCTATCGCTGGGCAGCGGAGAACGGTGTAACCAAGGTCGCGCTCGGCCACCATCGTGATGACATTGTTGAGACGATGTTCCTCAATCTTTTTTTTGGCGGCCGTCTCAAGGCCATGCCGCCGAAATTGCAATCGGAGGATGGCAGGCACATCGTCATTCGGCCGCTCGCGTATGTTCCTGAGCGCGAGATTGAGCGCTACGCACGAGCGCGTCAGTTCCCGATCATTCCGTGCACGCTCTGTGGCTCGCAGGAGAACGCACAGCGACGCCAGATCAAACAGATGCTGCAAGATTGGGAGCGCGAATATCCGGGCCGAACGGAGTCGATTTTCTCAGCGCTGCGTTCAGTGGAGCCGAGTCATTTGGCGGATCCAAGCTTATTCGACTTCGCAGCCTTGGGCGCTAAGCACAACGGATGACGGACGAGAGCGTCGATTGGCTCGACTCGTCGAGCACTCAGCTCGTGTTGCGTTGGCGCGATCGTATCCGAGGCGCTCTCTTGGGCCTCGCGCTCGGTGAATCCTTGTCGATTCCGACACAGCTGCGGCGCCCGGGGAGCTTCGCGCCGATTCGTGATCTCTTGGGTGGAGGCGCTTTCGATCTGCCGCGCGGCGCGTGGGCCGATGAAACGGCGCTCACACTTTGTGTTGCGACGAGCTTGCTTGATCGCAGTGGTTTCGATGCGGCGGATCAGCTCGAGCAGTTTCGTCGTTGGCAGCAACGCGGCGACCACAGTGCCACGGGTGAGTGCCTCGGAATTAGCGCCTCGGTCAGTCGGGCGCTCGTCGACGGTGCGCCTGATATCCATCTGCCAGATGGGTGTGATGCGCTGACGCGGTTGGCGCCGCTCGTGGTGTGGCATCTGGCCGATGAGGGTGATGCGCTCGCGCAAGACGTTACCGCTTCGGTGCGCCTTACGAGTCACCAAGACTCGACACTGCAGCAGGCGCGAGCGTTCGCCATGATGTTGAAATCAGCATTGCATGGGGCATCCCATGTTTCGCTTTGCGAGCAGGTTGCCGCAAGTCACTGGGCGCCAACCGAAACGGGCCGACTACTCGGCATCGCCACGCAGGCTTTTTGTAGCACGTCGAATTGGGCTGATGCCGTGCTCGAGTCGATCAATCAGGGTGGCGATTCGGATGTGCTCGGCGCCTTATGTGGGCAACTTGCCGGAGCTCACTATGGCGCGAGTGCTCTTCCGACTGCGTGGCTTGATTCGTTAGCCGAGCGCGAGTTGATCACGCGGCGAGCCGATCAGCTGTTGGCTGCCGTCTTGGTGGGGCGCGATTGAAGTGGTGATAGTTAGATGAAATCTTTGAAGATATTGGTCGTCGTTCACGAGAGTCTGATCCCGCCGTCGAGCATCGACGGTTACACCGAGCAGCAGATCGACGAGTGGCGCACCGAGTACGACGTGATGACGCATTTGCGGGCGATGGGGCACGAAGTGCGTTGTCTGGGAGTGCTCGATAGCTTGACGGCGCTGCGTAGCGAAATCACGGAATGGAAGCCCGACGTGGTTTTCAATCTGCTCGAAGAATTCAACGGTGTCGTCACTTACGACCAACATGTCGTTGCCTTTCTCGAATTACTGGAGCAGCCCTACACTGGCTGCAACCCGCGCGGCTTACTGCTCTCGCGCGATAAGCCGCTCTCTAAACAGTTACTGCACTATCACCGCATCCCGACACCGCAATTCGCCGTCTTCCCCAAGGGGCGGGTGGTGCGCTTGCCGTCCAAACTGCGTTATCCACTCTTCGTGAAGTCGGCGACGGAAGACGCCTCACTCGGTATCTCGCAGGCATCGGTCGTCGAAACACCTGAACAATTACGTGATCGGATAACGTTCATGCACGAGCAGGTCAAGACCGATGCGCTCGTCGAGGAATACATTGCAGGGCGTGAGTTGTACGTCGGTGTGCTCGGTAATGATCGATTGACGCGTTTACCGGTGTGGGAAATGCACTTCGGTTCGATGGGCAATAACCAGGCGACGATCGCGACGCGAAAGGTGAAATGGGATCGACGCTACCAAGCCAAGCACGGCATCACGCGTTCGGCTGCGACCGAGTTATCGCCGGCACTCGAGGCGCGACTCGATAAACTCGCGCGGCGCATCTATCGCAGCCTCGGCCTGTCGGGCTACGCACGCATGGATTTTCGCGTGCGGCCCGACGGCGAGATTTTCGTGCTCGAGGCCAATGCCAATCCCTGCCTCGCCGAGGCGGAGGACTACGCGCGCTCTGCGCTCTCGGCTGGCATCGCCTATCCCGAGTTGCTGCAACGAATCGTGTCGCTCGGCCTCAATTACCAGGCGGAGTGGCGGGCGGGCTACGTGTGACCTTCAAATGTTGATCTAACCACCCGATCACTTCTGAGTGCCAGCGCAGGCTGTTAGCCGGTTTCAAGATCCAGTGGTTCTCGTCCGGGAAGAACACGAAGCGGCTCGGAATGCCCTGTCGCTGTAAGGCTGTGAAAGTGGCAAGCCCCTGCGAATAGGGCACGCGATAGTCGAGGGCGCCGTGGATGACGAGCATCGGTGTTTTCCACTTCGTCACGTGATCTGCCGGGTTGAACTTCTCGTGAATTTTCGGCGTGAGATAGTAAGGACCACCGTTTTCCCACTCGGTGAACCAGAGCTCCTCGGTGGTGTAGTACATGGTGCGCTGATCAAAGATGCCGGCGTGATTCACGATGCACTGGAAGCGATCGGACCAGTTGCCGGCGATCCAGTTCTGCATGAAGCCACCGTAGGAGGCGCCGAGTGAACAGGCGCGGTTGCCATCGAGCCAGTCGTAGCGAGCGACAGCAGCATCGAGACCTTTTTGCAAATCGACGAGTGGCTTACCGCCCCAGTCCTGACTGATCGAGTCGGTGAAGGCTTGGCCGTATCCGGGCGAGCCGTGGAAGTCGATGAAGACCACAGCGTATCCCGCGCCAGCGTAAACCTGCGGGTTCCAGCGCCACGACCACTGATTCGAAAAACTGACCTGCGGTCCACCGTGCACGATGAAGGCGATCGGATATTTTTTGCCGCGCTCGAAGCCTGCTGGCTTCATCACGTAGCCATATACGGTCTCGTCATTCCAACCTTTGAACGAGAATTGCTCGAACTCCCCAAACTGTCGTTGCGAGAGTAGCGATTGATTGACAGCCGTCAGTGGCTTCGGCGCAGGCGGCAGTGCTGCGCGCGAGTTAGTTGATTTCGCTGACTTTGACACCCAATACAAATCCGGTGGGCCGCCGAGCGAGGCCCATGCGATCACGACGCCATCGCGCGTGGGTGAGTAGCCTTGCACTTGACCGTTACCGAGCAGACGCTGCCGGTAACCCGACTTCGTGTCGATCTCCACGAGTGCGGTTTGACCCACATCGTCAGCGGTCGCGATGAGTTTTCGACCATCGAAGCTCGCGGCGATATGGCTGACCGAGCGATCCCAGTCGGCCGTCAGCGCGCGCACCTTGCCATCTTGGTGACTGCGCAACATGACGACATAGCGATCCGCTTCGAAACCCGGGCGTGACATGGCGAGCCACGCGAGATCACCGTTGGACAAAAATACGGGTTGAGCATCCCAAGCTGGATTGTCGGCAGTGAGGTTGCGTGTCTCGCCAGCGCCATCGGCGGCAACTTCGTAGAGATCAAAATTAGTTGACCACGGCTCTTGCGCGTTCGCGAGACGTGCCGAGAACACGATGCGCTGCCCGTCGGGGCTGAAACTGTAATCCTCTTCGCCGCCAAACGGTTTGGAGGGAACATGCCCACGCACGGCAGCGGAGATCAGTTTGAACTCGCCCGCTTTGCGATCGTTACCGAGTGTGGCGGTGAAGAGTCGCGATAGCGTGCCATCGTTCCAAGTGTCCCAGTGACGTACGAAGAGCGCGTCGTAGCTGCGAGCTGAGGCTTTGTCTTTCTTGCGCTCGGCTAAACGGTCGGTGGTGCATTTGATCTCGACGCAGTCGGGGAAGACTTCCATCGATACGGCAAGACGATCACCGCGCGGTGAGATTTCGAACGAGCCGACATCGAGTGGCAGTGAGGTGACCTGCTGCGCTTCGCCGCCTTCAAGGCTGATATGCCAGACCTGCGAAGAACCGCTGCGGCTGGAGAGAAAATAGATGCCGCGACCATCCGGCGCCCAGCGACCCGATGAGTCGCTCGCCGGGTGCTGCGTCAGTCGACGCGAGATCGGCGTCTCGTCGTTGAGGTTGAGCAGCCAAAGATCCACCTTGCCGCGATTGGCTTCGATGTCGGTCTCGCGCAGCGAGAACACCACGTGCTTGCCATCGGGCGAAACTTGCGGATCGGACACTCGCGCTAATCGAACGAGATCATCGGCCGAGAACGGCTGTTTGGGGTTTGAGGCTAGCGCGGGTGTGGTTAGCAGCGAGAGCGTCAACAGGGGCAGGGCAGTCCAGTTCATTCGCATGGTTGTGCTCCAGGAGCGATACCGGTAAAACGAGCGCCCGATTGTACATCCGCGGCTTTCCGATGCTCAG
>JACCDW010193364.1_pt1 | contig 27028 bp, 54 predicted proteins | sample 7449781 | NCBI WGS metagenome assembly JACCDW01 (sample SAMN15323449, study PRJNA562643) | freshwater metagenome | isolation source: river surface water | place: USA:Blue River Watershed | collected 2017-08-18
GGTTCTATTACACTGGCGGAGATAATGTCATTGATGGTATGGTAACCATGGCAGAATCATGGGCGGTACACACTTGTGAAACCTGTGGTAATCATGGTGTTGGTCGGTCAGTTGGTGGATGGTTGACAACCTTGTGTGATATGCATTATAATGAACGACTTGATAGTATCAAGGAACGGAACAATGAACATAGATGAGGGTGCAATATTCACACAATGCGTATATGATGTGGATAATCGCTTTGTTGATCTAACAATTAGGAAAATTTTTGATGGTGCCGCATTTATGCTTACAGTGACAGATACCTCAGACAATAAAGAAACAGACAGTGAGATTGAAGTCTATCTAACCAGGGAAAACCTGAAACTGGTAATTGACCGACTAACATGGGTATTGGAAAAATGAAAAGTTATGAAGAACAAGATATTCGTAGAGCCATCATCTTTGCATTTGGTGACAAGCCGGGCCGACTAAAAAAGGTTCTCAAAGTTTTGGAGAAAATGATTCCAGAAATGCAGGAAGAACATGAAGAACGCCTGGCAGATTATTATATGGGTAGAGGACCACATCCATGAATGAACGAATTAAAGAACTGGCCAAACAGACCGGTTTTATCTTGTGGGCTGATGAAGATTGGAAACCTGAGGGTGAAACGATTGATTGGTCAACAAATTATGATAATGAGTTGGTGAAATTGGTTGAATTGATTGTCCGTGAATGTAATCAAGCCGTGTTAGAGGTGCCGCTTTATTATAAAGATTATAGAGACCAAATTGAAAGGGCTGTCATTCATGATTGTGCTAGAGCCGTGCTAGAAAAGTTTGGAATTAAGTAATGCGTGATTCTGATGTAAAGCGGGAAATTGATCGTATGACAGAAAACAGAGGTCAAAAAAATAAAATGATAAAAGTTGTAATTAACCGAGATTTTGGTGGCTTTGGTCTATCTGATGAGGCTGAAGCACTATATAAAGAACGCAAAGGTATCACCGATCCTCGTTGGGCATATTATGATATTCCCCGTGATGATCCTATTCTTGTTCAAATTGTAGAAGAAATGGGAGACAAGGTGAATGGTGGTTTTGCGGAATTAAAGATTGTGGAAATTCCAGATGATGCTGATTGGTATGTTGAAGAATATGACGGATCAGAATGGGTAGCCGAACGTCACCGCACTTGGAGGTAAAATGATTGATTGTATGGTAATTGGTGATTCTATCGCCGTTGGTGTTTCTATGATCCGCACCGAATGTGTGCGATATGCCAAGAGTGGTTGGAATTCTACGCAATGGAATAAAGACTATTTGCATATGGCTACCACCAGACCATATGAGACAATCATTATCAGCCTTGGTGCAAATGACACCAAGAATATGCCAACAGAAATTGAATTGCGTAAGATGCGTACCAATATCAATGGCAAACGGGTATTCTGGATTGATCCAGGTAAAGATCGTAAACCCGTGGCACATGATGCAATGATGCGTATTGCCAAAGAATATGGTGATACTGTATTATTGAGGCCAAAAGAACATATGAGTGGTGATGGCGTACATCCAACAGGCAAAGGCTATAGAGTATTGGCGGAGCAAACCAAATGAATGAAGATATTGTTTATCGTTTGCGTAAGAGAGCAGAAATCCGTAGGCAAATACCAGATAGAAAATCGGTGCAAGAGGGTAAGGCTGATCGCATTGCAGATATATTGGAAGAGGCTGCAAATGAGATTGAACGGCTTCGTGAGTTTGAAACCATGTACAAAGAACTATGGGAAGATGATTACAAATGACACAAGAAATTAAAACGATTCATTTGAATCGTGCAGAAATCAATAGACTGCAAGAATTGATGGACACATTGTATAAAGATAAAAAGTGGGGCAGTGTAGTTCTTGGTGTGCAAGGAGATAACGGCATCGGCTCAGTGCTAACGGCCACCTTTATTATTCAACATGATGGTATTGATGGTGAGTTTACTGTTACAATTTCCGATGAAAGGGATTGGTGATGAACGAACAAATTAAACAAATTGCCGAACAGGCTGGATTGGAATTAGATGATGACGCAGCATTAGAACCGCCGCCACCAATCTACTATATCACCGAAAAGGACTTGGAAAAGTTTACCGAGTTGCTCATCAAAGAATGCTCTAAAGTAATCCAGAATTGGAAGAAAGAACCATTTCCATTTGATGAGGACTTGGCTGTACAATTGATTCATGAGCATTTTGGTTTTGAAGTGCCACCCAAGAATATCAAAGTAATTAAGATATGACAGTGCCGGTTGAAAGAACCAATGCGGTTATTCATACTCATGAATTCTTATATTCTCTACTAGATTCAAAGAAAACACCAAGAGTTCCTAAGGAAATAAGGGAACAGGCTCACCGTTTGCTTCGGCATTATCCCACAAAATTTGATATGGATATTATATCAGATCGTGAGGATACCAACAATAATATTCCTAAGGTTTTTGGAAAATCATTCTTTTAAGGTGTTGCATAAAAACACCACATGGTTGACATTTTGCTACTTTCTGTTATACTAAAAGCCTAGTAAGAAAGGAGTTCCAAATGGCACAAGTTCACAACATCGGTCCTCTGTATAAAGTTACAATGACGGAATATGAGAGAGGTTACGGGCAGCGTCATATGGGTGAAGCTTTTTTCACCACCGAAGAAGAAGCCAAACAATTCTGCAAGGAATATGCAAGTGGTGATTCGGAATGCTTTTACCGTGCGGAATATCGGCGTGTTGCATAAAAACACCACATGGTTGCCAAATTTACCAGGTCTAGTACAATTCACACATTGAAACTTAGAAAGGATCTTAAATGCGCTATATCACTGTTAACACGGATGTTGATATTGATTTGGATGATATTGACACCGAAGATTTGATTGATGAACTTGAACGCCGCAATAAAAAACCAACTGACAATGAAATGATAAATTTGGAATTGAAAGAGTTGATTGAAAAGATTTGGTTGAACCGCCGCACTGGTAAAGACTATCAAACCCAACTGGACCAGTTGATTTATGATGTTCTTGGAAAGGTGATTTAAAAATGGCAACCCGTTCTTTTATTTCTGTTATGCATGGTGATGTTTATAAAGCGGTGTATTGCCATTGGGATGGTTACCCAGGTTATGTTGGTGAAACCCTTGTAAACCATTACAATTCGGTTAAAGCCAATGAATTGGTTTCCCTTGGTGATATTTCTAGCCTTGGGCAAGAGATTGGCGAGAAACATGATTTTGATTCTCATAAAGAGAATTGGACTAAATTTTACGGGCGTGACCGTGGTGAAACTGATGTAGAATTTAAAACCTATAACAGTTTGCAGGAACTCTTTGATAGTGCCAAGGAATCTGGTGCAGAATATGTTTATATTCTAAAGAACGATCAATGGCTCTGTACTCCTACTTATGATAACATTATTGATTTGAAACCCGTTCTGGAGTTTCTCTATGACGCTTATTAAACTTACACTAAACAAATACCTGTACGCCCTCCTTGGGCGCCCAGAGTTGGTGGATCAATGGTGGGAGAGCCCCAATAGAGCCTTTGAAGGTCGGACACCCAATGAAGTCTATTGGTCTGGGGAAGATGGTCGGAAACAAGTTGCAAAATATATAATTGATAACGTTAACCCAGGCTATAGTTGACCGGACTGTGTGAGTACTTTTTACTGAATTGCCTTTTTGCTTGGCTGTGTTAGAATTCTCTTATTGATTGATTAACACAACAAGGAGTTGTTATGCCCCGTGGCGTCCCTAAGTCTGGTTTCCGTAACACCAAAAAGCGTATGGCTCAAGCTTCCGAAGCCGTGATGGCCAAGGCTACCGAGTCTCGGTTCACCATCAACCAGCGTTTTGAATTCGTTGGCGATATGGTTCTAATGCTCTGCAAAGGTGACCAAGCGTCCGTGGTCGTGTCTGGTCCTGGCGGCTTGGGCAAGTCCCACACCGTCACCGCAGCCCTCCAAGCTGCTGGTCTGACTGACGTTACCGTGCTGGATGAGTTCCAGGTTGGTTCCATGATTGACACCGCCAATTCCTACCGTGTCATCAAGGGCTACTCTACACCCAAGGGTCTGTACCGCACCCTTTATGAAAACAAGGACGGCGTTGTCGTTTTTGATGACTGCGATTCCGTGCTTAAAGATCCTGTCTCCTTGAACCTGCTCAAGGCTGCACTGGATTCCTATGATCGCCGTATTATCTCATGGCGTGCCGATATGCGCGATGAGGAATTGCCCCAGTCTTTTGAGTTTAAAGGTCGTGTTATCTTTATCTCCAACATGCCGTCTGAGGCTCTGGATCAAGCCATCATCACCCGTTCTATGGCTGTTGACCTGTCGATGACCTCGCAACAAAAGATTGAGCGGATGCAATATCTGCTGGATCAACCCAATTTCATGCCTGAATACGCCAAGAATCTTAAACAAGATGCATTGAATCTGATTGATTCTTTCCGCGATTCTGTCAAGGAATTGTCTCTGCGTACTCTTATTCAAGTTGTTAAGATTCGCAAGAGTGCTGGCGCCAAGTGGAAAGATTTGGCTGAATACACAATCGTTGGTTAATATGAACAAACACAATTTTGGCAAAAGGCCTAAATGCGCCTGTGGTAAAGATTGTCAATTCATGGGCACCTATCGTAAAGATGAAAGCCCAATTTTTAGAAAATTGTGCGGCAAATGCCACATTAAGAGACAAGCCGAAAAGAAAGGTATTAGAGTATCGGCTTGGCTCAATGCGTTTCACCCATATAAAAAATATCGCAAAGAATATTGTGAAAATGCAAAAGGTGATGTTGCTGGCTGGCTTGGATTTGTTTGTACAACCAAAATCGTCATGCCAAGTTTGCAATTAGATACCGATCATTTGGATGGAAATCCATTCAACAATGATAAAGACAATTTGCATACATTGTGCAAATGTTGCCACGCAATTAAAACAAACATGTTTATGGATTATGCAACCAAAGGAAGGAAAAAAGGAAAACCAAATGCCAAACAAAAATGAGAATGTTGGTCCGTTTATTGTCAATCATGAAAAGATTGTAGAGACAAAAAGTTATCTGAAAGCCACTAGGCTTTTGGCTGCACATTTTAGTTACAATCAATATCTTTCAATTAAAGATTTTATGAATGATTTGTCCACTGATGATTTGAATTCATTGATGAAGATGGGAGAGGATCAAGAACTTGATGAATTGATTTTGATTTCTGAAATGTTGGCTGTTGGTGAAGGGTTGGAAAACTCCGAAGATGATGAAACAGTTATGAAACGTATAGGATTGCTATACAATTTCCTTCTTGTTGAATCATTGGGTAGGAAAAAGATGATTAAAATTTACCGTGAGAATATGTCTTTCGGTGATGACTATGAACAAAAAGCAATTGCGGAGAAACTATAATGAATGATACGATTAAATGGATGTACATGGCTAATTGGTTGTGCAACACCGAAAGGTCACGAACCGAAGAATTTACCAAGGATGTGGCTAATGCATTGGCTGGTCCCGTTGTTGCAACAAAACAACACAAGAAGTTGACCAAGCCAGTCAACAATTAATGGATGGTTGCCATTATGACCAATTCTGCTATGATACATGCATTGATCGAAAGGCTCGAAATGCAAACTGTTTATCTTGATCGTTGCGAATATGATAAAGAAAGGAAAGTTCTCAAGCTTGGCTCCGAGGTCATTGGTATGCCGAAAGAATTCATGGTTCGGAGCCATATCACTGGCAAGGAAGTGCGGTTTGTAGCAATTGGTCCTGAGGATAAACTATTCGACCAAGATGGTTGGGACGGTGAGCAGTGTATCTACCGACCCACCACAACAATTGACACCGTGGACCATATGGTCATTTACAATCATTAATTCTGTTAAAAGGAAACATTATGTCTTTTATGTCTGATATTCATGCAATCGTTACCGAACATGTGGAAAAAGGCACTCATTTTGATGACATTGTGGAACTGTTGGTTGCTGCATATGGAATTCCGTATGATGATGCTGAACAAATGGTGTATGATGTTGAGGCTCAGGTGACTATGGAACAAGAGGTTCAATACCACGATATGATGGATGGTGACCATGAATCGGCTCTAGCCTCAGCAGGCTTTGGCACCGATGAGGACTATGGCCATTTTGATGACTACAATTACGATTACGAATAAAGTAAGTGGCCCGGTGGCCTTTTTAGACTTTTTAAATATTGGATGGAAGGTTATGGTAAGGTAACTATCTGAAAACCGGACATACCTATGTATAAGTTCGGTACAGTAAAAAACAACCAGGAAATGGTGAACAAGGAAATAAAACCACTTGCCATTTATCTGAATTGATGGTATAATTTATTTTTCTTTGTTATGGAGTAATACATGAATCGCAATGCACGTTCTTTTGTTGAAGCGGCAACCTCAGTCTTCGGTCCCAATGCGGTGATGAACCGCACACAAATTGACCGAATCGTTGAGGAAAAATCTGTTCCCTATCCCTTTTGGTTTGTTACGAAACAAGAGTACCGTGCTGATCGTGGGCAATATCGTTTGCCCAGTCTGCCCGGCTCTGACACTGTAGCCGTGGCTAAAGTTGCCGATGAAGTGAAGCCTGCTGCACAAACTGTAGACATGGCAGCCACGGTGACTGTGTTGCGCCAGAAAAAGCTTCAAGATGATTCCGATTCGGCTGTGCCTAAAAAATTCCCTGGCTATGTTCCGTTCGGCTTTTACAAAGATTTGAACAACATCCTTTCTTCCAAACAATTCTATCCTGTGTTCATTACCGGTCTATCTGGTAATGGTAAGACACTGATGGTTGAACAGGTGTGTGCCGTTCTGAACCGTGAATGCATTCGCGTCAATATTTCTATTGAGACTGATGAGTCCGATCTTATTGGTTCTAATACACTTGTTGATGGCAATGTGGTGTATCGTGATGGTCCTGTTATCACGGCTATGAAGCGTGGCGCCATTCTGTTGATTGATGAGGTTGACCGTGGCTCTAACAAACTTATGTGCTTGCAGGGTATTCTAGAGGGCAAACCTTACTTCAACAAAAAGTCCGGCGAATACATTGAGCCTACACCAGGTTTCAATGTTGTTGCAACGGCTAACACCAAAGGACAAGGCAACGAAGATGGAAAATACCTCGCACAAATTTTGGATTCAGCCTTCTTGGAAAGATTTCCAATTACTGTTGAACAAGAATTTCCGTCAGACAAAATTGAACTTAAAATTTTGAAACCCCTTCTAGGTGATGACAGTTTCGCTGAAAATTTGGTAAAATGGGCCGATGTTATTCGGAAAACATATGCTGAAGGCGGAATTGATGAAATTGTCTCTACACGAAGACTTGTGCATATTGCCAAAGCATATAAGATTTTTGGTGATAAGAAAAAAGCTATTCAAATGTGTATTAACAGATTTGATAATGAAACTAAATTGTCATTCATGGATCTTTACCAGAAAGTTGACATTGAAGTTGCTGAGGCTAACACCACACCAATGTCCGTTCCAGCAAAGAATGTGGACGATGAAGTTCCATTTTGATATAAAACTCCAGTAATGCATAAATAAATAAGATGAGTTACTGGAGGTTTTATGAAAATTTATAAAATAATAAACACAATCACGGGCGATTTTTATGTTGGTCAAACAACAAAAAGCTTGAATGAGAGAATGGTGGGGCACAGAAATACTGCTAACCATGGTTCAAATTATTATTTACATAATGCGATGAGACATTATGGTTATATAAATTTTAAAATAGAATTGATTGAAATTGTTGATGATAAAAAATTGTTAAATGAACGGGAAATTTTTTGGATAGAAAATTTAAAACCGAAATATAATTCTCATAAAGGTGGTACCGGAGGATCAAAACCTGGAAGACCAGATATAATAGGTGAATCAAGAGATAATTGGCTGAATGGTTTTAATAGAAAAGGAAAAAAGCCGTGGAATAAAGGAAAAACTGGCTTGGGGGGTTATAAATGGTCTAAACCAATGTCCGAAGATAAAAAAAAGAGAATATCGGAAACAATGAAAGCAAAAAAAATGAAATGTGTTTATTGCAATTTGGAAACTAATCCAGGCAATATTGGAAGATATCACAATGAAAAATGTAAATTGAAAAAATAAACGGTAATTTTAAAACATTCTGGTTGCCACCAGACAGCCAGAATGTTATCATTGAATCTGGTAAAAACTCTTTCTTCTAAGGAACTTATATTATGCGTACAACCACCAAAATCAATCGTCACGAAAAAATTGCCGCAGTTATGCTGAGTGGCAAGCCTGTATCTCCTGCTGAGATTGAGGCCTGTTTCAAAGGTACAGACCAAGAATCGGTTCTGTATCGGTTGAGTACCAACATTTACAACATTCGTAAAGATGGTGGTATTGTTAAAGTTATTAAAGATGGTCGCCGTGTTACCGCGTATCAACTGGTTAACTTTGAGGAGTTTTCTCCTGAAGGTCGTTATATTGGTAAACAAGCTGCTACCCCGGTGGCTAAAACCGAAACTGCTGTGGCCGAAAAAACAACTGAAACCGTTTAATACATATGCGCGAATTTCAATTTTATCTTGATGCATGGAAATTCTGTGTTGATAACAAAATTCCTATGAACAAAATCTTGAAAAGAGATTTTAAAACATGGATTGTTAAATTTGAATGAGTCGTTTTAGACCTAAAATTAAACGTGGGCGGGCTTCTAAAGAAATCAGTTCTATTATTAGAGATTTGTCTATGCATAAACCCCGGCGTAAAGGAAGATTTTTAAGGTCTAGAACATTGAGAAGGGATGAACTTTCTGTGGTTACAAATAAAGAAAATAAAAATGATATCGTTCTTGGTGCATCCGATATTTCGGATTACTTTATCTCCGTAATTTTGGAGAACCGCGATAAACGAAAGATTGATACACACCGTGAGTCTTTTGGAATCTATTGCACTAAAAAAGAATGGAAAGAATATGTTCCGCAATTGTCCGATCTTCGCATCATGGACTTTGGCTCACCAACATATTTCTTTGATGATGATGGCTTGAATTGGCTGGAAACCAAAATACATTCTACGCACATTAGCGTTGATGTTACGGGTGATATTGACTTCGTTGAGAAGATCGTTAAACGATTCAAAAACAATTTTGATTTTGTTAAGAATGAAATTGAATGGATCTACACAACTGACGGCAGTTCAATTGATATTCCGTTGCAGAATGAGCGTATGCCTCTGAAAGAGATGTATCCTTTCCTTGGTGAACAAACACTGGAAAATTACTACGATGACTTTATCAAGTCTAGTGCATCTATTCTCCTGTTGATTGGACCACCCGGCACAGGCAAAACCACATTCATTCGTGGGCTGTTGCAACACACCAATTCTTCGGCTACTCTGACATATGATGCAAACATCCTTGAAAAAGATTATGTGTTTGCCAGTTTCGTAGAAGGTGACAAAAACATTTTGATTCTTGAAGATGCTGATATGTTCCTGAAATCTCGCAAAGAGGGTAACACCATGATGCATAAGTTTCTGAATGTTGGTGATGGGCTGGTAACAACCCGTGGTAAGAAAATGATTTTTTCCACTAACTTGCCGTCTATCAAAGACATTGATCCTGCACTGGTTCGCCCTGGGCGTTGCTATGACATTCTACACTTCGGTGAACTAACACAAGTACAGGCTGAAGCCTTGGCTAAGAAAGTTGGTGTTACATTGAATGGTAAGCGTGACAAATGGTCCGTTGCCGATATCTTCTACAATGAAGATGCCGGTAACAAATTTAAAGTAAAAGAAAGTAAATTAGGATTTATATGAGATATCAAATTTCTGAACCGTTTGAACAATATCAATACTTCATTGAAGTAAATGATGTTCGTGAATTGAAACATGTAAAGTTTACTACAAAGTATCAAGGTGCCAAATTTCCCGATGCGGTGCAAACAAAATTGGAATTTTTCCTAAACGAAAAAGAATGGCAAAACCTTAAAGACTTTTTTGCCAAAATGTAACTTTTGGGCAACAGAAATGTTGCCTTTTTTATTTGTTATGTTATAATGGTTGCACTATGAATGCAAATTGGTTTAGAAAATTAGTGTCGGATGAAATCCGAGAAATGGTTATGTGGGCAGGTTTGGCCGACAGTTACACCAATATGAAATCAAAAGAAGTTGATAGCAAAGGTAAAACCTTTTATCGGCTCAAGACAAACATTGGTGATATTTTGATTTACTCACCCAAGGTCATCTATGTCAACGGGTACAAATGTCATTCTGTCAATGAAACTAAACGCCATATACAGTATCGGTACGTAAATTAGAGTTGAACATCTATGAATTTATGTTGCAGCGCAGCACGATTCTCCTATATAATATTATCTCACTAACATTAAACAAGGAGTAAATCATGTTCGCATACAATACATTTATCGACACAGTGCAGGGTGGTAAAAAAACTTTCGTCAATATGTTTGTCACTGATGAGAAAGTTAAAGCACCACTAAACGCATTTGTGGATGCACAAACTGCTTTTGTTAAACAAATTTTTAAATCATTTGAGGATTTGACTACACATGCAACCAATGAAATACAGAAAAAGGCAAAGTAATGTTAAATAAAGTCAAAAGTTTTATTTACACTGTGGCTGAAGTTCTTCAGAAATACCGAAAAGATAAAAAAGCAAACCACGTACAATGATTGGATTAAGGACTAAATAAAAGTGTCTTAATCATTTTAGTTTTATCATGGATAATTTTGATTTTTTCTTGGATCAAGTAAAGTTACATAGAGAAATAGAGAAGCACCGGAGGAGAAGGTTCATAGCCTTTACTCTAGGTGCTTTTTTGTTTATAATGGCTTTGCTATTTTTTATTTTTTACTGAAAGGTATTTTATGTCAATCTTTGTTGAAGTGAATTCAATCGCACCGAAAAATTGTAAACTAATCATTAATCTTGATTATGTTTTAGAAGTCGCACCACTAATTACTGGCGGTTGTGTACTCACACTGGGCGCTCAAGAAGCCGGTACATCACGTACAATTACTGTTTCTGATGACTATTCCGCATTCAAGCAATTTGTTATGCAAACTGTCACGGCAGATTCGATTCAAAAAAGATTTCCAAAAGCAACTAAATCAGATAACATCAAAACACAATCTGATGCAGGTGTAGAATTGGATATTCCCACATTTGGAGGTCAAAAATGAAATTTACCCTGATCTGTGAACACGATAGTGGTCCAAAAATCACCTATGAATTTAAAAACATTATGCTTGCAGATACACTTGATAACATGCAAAACTTTCTAAAAGGTTGTGGTTTTGTTTTTGACGGTGTACTTGACATTGTAGATGAAAATGGTAAACAACAACCACATGATATTATCATAGAAACACCAGATTCGCAACAATCATATAAATCATATAAATTTGAATCCGATGTGGACTTAGACGGTAAATGTTAATTGATTTATTGAGACCTACATTTGATTGGATCAAAGATGATTGGCGTTCTAACCCCTTTAGGTTTTTTATTGAGTTGCTTGCTTGGGGCATTAGCATTGGGTGTAGCATTACTATGGCTGCGACTGTCCCGAACCCGCCGCTTCTTACGCTTTACCCTATTTGGATTCTTGGCTGCTCTATGTATGCTTGGGCCGCTTATACTCGTAAATCTTTTGGAATGTTGGCCAACTATCTATTGTTGACAACTATTGATACTGTTGGTTTGGTAAGGATGTTAACATGAAAATTAAAATTTATATTGTTACATGGCAAGATGCAAATGCTCTGCACAATAATCTATCGACATTGTTTGCAGGTTTTCAATTTGCTCAAGATGTTGATATTCATGTCAACATCATTAACAACCACACCAACTTTAAGATTCACAAAAGCTTTGAGCCACACGTAAATGTAATTCATAATGTAGCACAACCGGACTTTGCCACTGCTATGCTTGCGCGTATGTGGAACACTGCACTTATTCATGGATTCAAAAATCTAAATGAACCTGATGCTGACATTGTTGTTACTGCACAAGATGACACGGTGTGGAACTATGATTGGATTCCCAATCTAAAAAAGGTCATGAAAGATCACACATTCTATGCTGATGATGCTGGCGATTTAGTATGTGCATATAGACCGGAGGCTGTAAAGAAAATTGGAATGTGGGATGAAAGATTTCATTATGGCTTTGGTGAGGGTGATTATTTCCTCCGTGCAATTCGTTACAATGCGGATAAATCTACAATCAATGACTTCGCACATGGGCGTGTATGGAATCCTACACTACATCTAGCCAAAAGACCAGAGCCGGATGAAAGTAGGTACACTGAGCAAAGTAGGTCACACAACTACCGTGGTTTGTCCTGGGCTAATTTCTTGTACAAGTGGCGTTTCACTTCAATGGAGGGCACTTGGCCAGAAGAAATTCAGGAAATGGTATTGACAACACCAATTGTACCTGCTACAATACTGTATCCATATTTTGAAATGAATGTGGAAAACCTCAAAGAAAAAGGTTATATTGTACCGTGAGATATAAGCTTAGACAATATTTGAAGTATTGGTGGACATTGTGGGCTAAAGCATTGGGTGAAAAATCGGATCCCAAAGACCATAGAGCCGATAAGATTGCCATCATACGCACTTGTATTGTATTATTCTACATTCTCACAAACATTTTTATTATTGCTGGCGTAATCCGCCACTGGTGAAATATGACTTCAACATTGAATACACAAACAGTAACGACCACATTTAACATGCCGCAAAGTGTGTATCAAAGCCCCGGCTCGTTTAAGTTAGAAGTGCCACAATCTTCTTTAATGATAACTAAACCGGTGTCATATGATTTTCGTGTTGCTGAATATGTCAAAGAGGGGAATATTGTAAAAGTTGGTTTGCAATATAGAATGTGGGAACATGATAATTATGGCACAGGTATTGTTGTGCAAGATTGGACCGATGTTGAACGAATTAAAATTGAACAACTTTAAATTATGAATATTTTCTATCTTGATCCTGATGCACAAACATGTGCTCAAATGCACCTGTCAAAACATGTGGTTAAAATGATTATTGAGTATGCTCAACTCATGTCCACTGCACATCGCATTCTTGACGGTGAAGAATACACCGACCTGACTGCAAATGGTCGGCGTATCAAACGTTGGCGCCTGAATGATGAACGCGAACAACAACTGATGAAGGCTTCTCATATCAATCATCCTTCTGCTGTGTGGTGTCGTGCTAATCGGACCAATTACAATTGGCTCTATCGCATGTGGTATCATCTGTGCAATGAATACACTTATCGTTATGGTAAAATTCATGCATGTTCTAGGCTACATGATATTTTGTATGTGCCGCCACACAATATGGCTAAAGGTGAATTCTATCCACCAACACCGGCTATGCCCGATGCTGTAAAAATTCCTGGTGATTCTCTTGCATCATACAGGAACTATTACAACATTTCAAAGCGAGGCTTTGCGTCATGGCAAGGCAAAATCAATTCACGCCCAACTCCTGAATGGTATAAAGTATGAACGAAGATATGGTTGCAAAGCGAGAAAAAGAATGGTGGGAACATTACCCACTGCACAAAGTATGGTGTAATGATTTGTGCCCATTAGTGCCACGATTTCATTTCCGTGAAGGTGATATGTACAATGCTAATAATTATTCTTTGCATTGGTTGTTTATTCATATTTGGACCATGGAACATTTTTCATTCGGTGTTGATGCTGGCGTAAGCACTGATGAAATTTATGTTGGCGCAATTCTACCTTGGTTGCGTATCACATTTGGTGTTCGCCATGCACATTCAGAATTGGGTTGGAAAATTTCTCGTATGTTGCGCCGTAAACCTGCATTGAAGAATGAAAAAGGTGAATATTATGGTTGATGAAGAAAAAGAGAAAAAACGTGAGGCTTTCATTGCAGAGGCCAAACAAAAATATGAACAAGCAAAATTGGATTGGAAGAACCTATATGAATCCAAAAAAGATTGTGAATTTTTGGATGAAGATGGTTATCCAACCAATGATGCATTGCATTTGATTGAAGAATGGCATTTCTCTGACCCGAAAGGATTCTTTTCTTTTATTGAATCCATTTGGCACCTTCGTTCTTGGGGTTGGACTGAATGTGATGGTGGCATAGATGAATGGACCCAGGAAAAACTTCCTGATACTACCAAACGGTTTCATATTTCCACTGCTGGATGGTCGGGCAATGAATCTATTATCAAAGCAATGCAAAAGAATCAAATGATGTGGTTCTTAAATTGGGTACAGTCTCGCCGTGGTGGGCATTATATTTTTGAAGTGAAAGAACTTGATGATGAGTGATGAAGAATATGATGTGGTGATTGATACACTACAGAAACATCGTGATAAGTTATGGAAAATGACACAAGGAAATATGAATGCCGGTGCGTTTAATATCATGGATACTATTCGCCTTGAACAAATTGATAAGCTTGATGATGCAATTAAATTATGGAGAGAACATAATGAAAGTGATTAATATGAATTATTTAATGAAACTACTGCACATGATTCCGTTTTTGCATTTCTATACACCATGGTCCGATACTAAAGATTGTATTGGCTACGGTGGATATGAGCGCCAACAAAGATTCTGTAAAGTATGTAATAAGAAACAATACCAAGTTGTAAAAAATAGTCAATATGAGTAATTATCACAAACACGCATTAGCCGAATTTAAAGCAGCAAAATGGCTAGATGAGAATGGCAATTATTGCGATGAAATGCAAGAGGCTATCTGCAAACATGTATTAAAACTATTGGATGTATTTGATGGAGAAGGACATTCTGGATCATCTGCACCATATACTATCAATTTGTTCAGTAAACTAGCAGCATTCGAACCTGTTGCACCAATTACAGGTGAAGATTGGGAATGGGTTGAAGTAAGCACGGGTGTATATCAAAACAAACGATGCAGCCATGTATTTAAACAAGCCGATAGGTTTAATGGGCAAGCATACGATATTGATGGCAAAATCTTCTGGGAGTGGTATAGGTCCAGTGAAGATGGCAAAATTCATAAATCATATTTCACTGGTAGCGAATCTTGTGTGCCAATTACCTTTCCGTATACACCCAAGCGGGAGTATGTTTTCGTACCGACCGATGAGTTTCCAAATGAATCTCTGTTAGGTCCTTCACATATGTGGGATTAAAATGCGTGACACAAAAGAAGTTATGGCCATTCTACAAGAAGAATGTGCAGAAGTGGTGCAAGCCGTGTCAAAAATCAACCGATTTGGGCTTGATTCAAAATGGCAAGGCGTAACAAATAAAGAAGCATTGATTACCGAAATCGGTGATGTTCTTGCTGTCATCTTAATTTTGCTTGAACAAACAGACATAAATATTACTGAAGAAGAAGTCTTTGCTGCTATTGAAGCAAAGAATAAAAAGTTAGAAATATTTTTACCTCATTATTAAATATGCGTTACGATTTTTTAAATAAAGAAACAGGTGAAGTTGAAACTCACACAATGAGTCACACACAACTTGATGAGTTCAAAGAACAAAATCCCCACTTAGAGAGACACTTCACGCCAGAAAACTTACCCGGTTTTGGCGATGCGGTAAGAATGTCTGTACCTGGTACACAGAAAGCCGATTCTACATTTGAAAAATATGTAATTGATCGTATTAAAACATCAGTTCCAGGCAATACACTCCATAAATCACACAAAACATCATCTGGAAATAAGGAGTGGTGATAACAAGAAAGGGTAACAATGGTCACGGCGAAAAAGAAAACTGCTGCTGCTCAAGCACAATCACAACATTTCTCACTTAAAAAAGTAGAACCATTAACAGAGAATCAAAGAAAAACCTTTGAAGCATATGAACAAGACAATAACCTAGTTTTGTCTGGTTCAGCAGGTACAGGTAAATCCTTTCTTGCATTGTATCTTTCTTTAAAAGAAATTCTCAAAACAAACTCTTATTACAGCAAGATCATTATCATACGATCTGCTGTGCCGTCTAGGGATTTGGGTTTTGTTCCAGGTACATTGGAAGAAAAGTCCAAAATCTACCAAGAACCATATATGAATATCGTGAATGAACTTATTGGGCGTGGCGATGCATGGCATTTTCTGTTCAACAAAGAGATTTTGCAGTTTCAGACTACAAGTTTCCTGCGGGGGTTAACTTTTAGAGACTGCATTCTTATTTTTGATGAGTTTCAATCGGCAACCTTCCATGAAATCGATTCGGTATTAACAAGGGTTGGTGAAAATTGCCGTTTTATTTTGTGTGGCGACCATGCACAAAATGACCTAAATATGAAGAAGGAGAAGTCTGGATTTGAGGACACTCTGAAAATTCTGAGCAATATTGACGGCATCTCACACATTAAGTTTGGTTTGAATGACATTGTGCGAAGTGGTTTTGTCAAACAATATTTAACACAAAAAGAAAAATTGAAATTGTAATGATATATAATCACTGCACACCAAAACAATTACCAGACTTAGTATCCAACACACACTCAGACGGTAAACGATATTATACAACACCAAATGGTGTTCGCCTTCCTTCTGTTACAACTGTTGTTGGTGCAAAGAAAAAACAATCCATAATGGAATGGCGTAATCGTGTCGGTGAGCAGGAAGCCAATCGTGTATCAAAGATGGCCACTGGTCGTGGTAATCGTGTACACAATATTGCTGAACGGTATCTAAAGAACGAAAAGATTGAATGGCGTAATGAAATGCCAGATTCTGTGATGATGTTTCGTTCTTTGATACCAGCAATGCAAAGAATTAACAATATACACTATATTGAACAGGCTCTTTGGTCTGAACGCATCGGCATGGCTGGTCGTGTTGACTTGATTGCTGAGTGGGATGGTGTATTATCTATCATTGACTTTAAGACTTCTAAGAGAATCAAAAATAAAGAAGATATTCCAGAGTATTTTGCACAATGCACTGCATACGCTGGAATGTATGAGGAACATGTTGGTGTTCCGATTGACCAGATTGTTATTTTGATGGCAGTTGAGGATGAGAATGCATGTATTTTTGTGGAAAAAACATCGGATCACATAGAAAACTTGGTGGAACATGTAAAATTCTACCGCAATAATGGTGCAGTATAAATACTCGTATCAAAGTAATTACTTCAAAGAAAAATGCCAATAAAAATCGGTGACGGCGTAACATATCACGACACATCAAGAGAAACCTCGGCCAAATCGCCGGTGAGGGCTATTTTTGCATATGGGGGAACTGTATTTGGTGGTGAGTTGGCAATCTCCAATTTAGTTAACAATTATGGTGGCGTTGCAACAAACACATCTATTGCTGGAACTGCTAGAATGCAGTTGGCAGCGGCAGGATATGGTGGCGATAAAGCTATAATTGGGTATGGCAGTATTAGCGGAGCAAACCTTGATGGAACCAATTTAGTATCAAACTTGGGTGTTGTTGGTTCTAACGTTACTGGTGTTGGAACTGCTAGGCGAGACCTTGCGGCCGCAGGATATGGTGGCGATAAAGCTATATTTGGTGGAGGATATACCTCAGTTGAGACAACAGCTACAAATTTAGTAAGTAATACCGGTGTTGTTGCATCTGATGTATATTCTTTAGGAGTGGGTAGATATGGTTTAGCGGCCGCAGGATATGGTGGTGATAAGGCTATATTTGGTTTTGGTGATTATACCGGACCTGGTGCCGCAACATCATTTTTCAATCTTGTATCAAACACAGGTGTTGTTGCAGCACAAACCACTTTGGCCGTAGCATTAAGAATTTATCTAGCCGCGGCAGGTTATGGTGGCGATAAAGCCATTTTTGCATATGGATATCAAAGGGTTTCAGAATTTAATTATCCGATTGTAAATTCTATCAACCTAGTATCTAACACTGGTGTAGTTGCCTCGGATACGACAGGTGCCGGAACAAGTAGAGCTTATTTGTCAGCAGCAGGATATGGAGGAGATAAAGCTATATTTGGATATGGATTTGATGATGGGAGCGAATTGAATATGACCAATCTAGTATCCAATATTGGTGTTGTTTCTGCTGATGTTACTGGTGTCGGTGCAGCAAGATATGGTGTAGCAGCAGCTTCCTATAGTTCATAAAAAATAAAAAAATGGCAACTACTCTAACATCTACAGGCGTTTTATATCCAGACGGCACTACGGTTCAAAATAGTGTGACGGCTACTAGGGCTATATTTGGATATGGACTTAGTAGTACCTTCGTTGCGTTCAGTTCAACCAATTTAGTAAACAATTACGGAGGCGTGGCAACTGATACAACAGGAGTTGGCACAGCAAGATTTTATCTCGCCGCAGCAGGTTATGGTGGTGATAGAGCTATTCTTGGATACGGTTATTCTGGCGCCTTTTTAAGTATGACCAACCTAGTATCCGACCTTGGTGTTGTTGGTTCTGACGTTACTGGTGTTGGAACTGCTAGATACCTACCGGCGGCAGCAGGATACGGTGGTGATAAAGCTATTTTTGGATATGGTAACAATGGATTTGGCTCCGAATTAAGAATGACCAACCTAGTTTCCAATATTGGAACTGTTTCTACTGATACTACTGGTGTCGGTACAGCAAGATCCGGATTAGCAGCAGCAGGATACGGTGGTGATAGAGCTATTTTTGGATACGGTTATTCTGGCTCCTATTTAAGTATGACCAACCTAGTGTCCAATGTTGGTGTTGTTAGTGCCGATGTTACTGGTGTTGGAACCGCTAGACACCTATTGGCGGCAGCAGGTTATGGTGTAGATAAAGCAATTTTTGGATATGGTTTTAATGGTTCCTCTTTAAGAATGACCAACCTAGTGTCCAATGTTGGTGTTGTTGCGTCTGATGTTACAAGTCCAGAACCTGCAAGATATGCTTTAGCCGCAGCAGGATACGGTGGTGATAAAGCTATTTTTGGATATGGAGCATTATCAGGTTTTTCTACTGTGCTTTCACAAACAAATTTAGTTTCCAATGTTGGTGATGTTGGTTCTGCTATTTCTGGTGTTGGCACTGCCCGGGGCGGCCTAGCCGCAGCATCTTACAGTTCATAAAAGAGATTAAAAAATGCCAGTAAGTTTAACAAGTCAAGGTGTACAATATTCAAACGGTTCAGTGAGAACCAGTGGTAAGTGGGCTACTAGAGCTATTTTTGTTTATGGGGAACTTGGATATTTTGATTTTTTTGTTACTTCTGCTAAAGTTTTAGTTAACAATTATGGTATAGTTAGTACAGACCTAGCTGGTGGTGGAACCGATAAGGGTCTAGGTGCGGCGGCCAGTTATGGTGGAGATAAAGCTATTTATGGTTTTGGTTTTAATTCAAGTCCTAATTTTATTTCTATAACAAATTTAATTGATTATTTGGGTAACGTTGGCTCAGATATTACTGGAGTCGGAACTGCAAGATCCAGTTTAGCGGCAGCAGGTTATGGTGGCGATAAAGCTATATTTGGGTATGGATATACAGGTTCATACGTCAGTTTAACAAATCTTGTAACAAATACTGGTGTTGTTGGTAATGATGTTACGGGTGTTGGAACAGGAAGAACACCAGCAGCGGCGGCCTATGGTGGAGATAAAGCTATTTTTGGTTACGGTCAGTCCACATCATCGGTTGTTAGTATGACAAATTTGGTTTCCAATACCGGTGTTGTCAGTTCAGATATTACTGGAGTCGGAACTGCAAGATCCGGTGTAGCGGCAGCAGGTTATGGTGGCGATAAAGCTATATTTGCATTCGGTCTAGTAAATGTGGAGACTGAGCTAAATGTAGTTAATTTGGTCAGCAATACTGGAGTAGTTGCTACTGATGTTTCAACTTTGGCAGCCACAAAATTTAATTCTTCGGGGGCTGGGTATGGCGGCGATAAGGCAATATTTTTGTATAATCAAAGCATATTTGCTTCAGGATATTATAGCTCATCTAATTTAGTTTCAAATACAGGTGTTGTTGCGTCCGATGTGGTTAATGTTGGCACGGTCGGCAAAAGCGGGAGTCCCGGCGCATCTTACGGTTCATAAATATTATTTTTAAAATGGAGAAATCATGGCAGCAAAATTAAACAGTGAATTTAACTATCGTTATCAAGTGATTGGTGATACACCATGGGAAAAAATTAAACAACTTCAAAACTTTTTAGTTGGTCGCAAAAGAGCAGCAGCATTAGAAGAAGTCGCAGATTTAAAAAGGAAAGCAAAATTTTCCGAATTAGAATCTCTCAAATCTAACAATGCACTACCACATTTAATTCTCAACTGTCAGGCTGAGATTATTGAAATGGAGTCTGTTCAGGAAGACCAGAGACAAAACTTTGAAATAAATCGTCAAGAGATTAAGATTCTAGAAAAACTTCTTGATGAGCTTTTCATAATTGCTGAGCCAACAAGACTCAGACATGAAGATGGTACGCCATACACCGATGAAGAAATGTTTGAAGCAAATGCAGCAAATGAATTCACGGTGATGATCGGTAAAGAAATTCAAGCTGAGATTATTGCAAATGGAAGACCTTCACCAGCAAAACTTAAAAATGCAATGTCTAACCCACATACATTTCATGCACTACAAAGAATCGGTTTAATTCCAAAAGAGGCTTTGTTATTGGAAGGTAATGCTGATCCGTTGAAAATTGAATTGAGGCCATCACCATCTATGATTCCATTAACAGAAGAAGAAGTACAACAATTGGAGAACAAGTAATGTTTTACCTTTGCACAGTAGAAGCGAAAGATATAGCAACAGTTTTTGGTAGACCTACAATGCCGGGTCAAGAACCTGTGCCACCAAAATATCCGGATTTGAAAATCATTATGATTGGTCAGAAGCCAGATTGTTCTGGTTATCTTCTACTGTCAAATACTATAGTCGCAGAATTTGAAAAACAATCTTCGGTACCTGAAGGATACGATTTTATCTTCCGTCAAGAGTGGGGTCTAAGAATTACCGAAGAAATCATTCACCGTGTAATTTCCACATTACGTGCGGAAGCATATCCACCAATGGCAGATTACCTTGATGCAAAGGTCAAAGGTGATGCTACGGCTGAGAAAGCATATTTGGATGCTTGTTTAGCAGTCAAAGCCAAATATCCGAAATTTTCTTGGTAAAGCTATTGCCACCTAAATAATAAGCTGCTATACTAGCGGCAATGGTTGTATGAAGCAACTTGAAAAGTGTTCTGGACGTGGGTTCGACTCCCACCTGGTCCACCATAATAGATTTAAAGATGGATGAATGTTATAGTCTTTGGAAGTTTATTAATGTAGATTGTATTGGACACATTTGCATTAATAACTATTCTGAGAATCACACCAAATCTATTATGATGGGCCAGCCATGGTTTCGACAGGGCAAAGAGTACAGAAGTGGACAACTCACCAGAGAAGGTGTAAAAACTAAATCAAAACAAACGCAAACGATGAGCGTTTCTTGATGGCTGCTTGATAGCCATCTGAGTTTTGCCAGTTGAACTTGGAAACAGAATCAACTGGCCCTACCATCAAGAAAGGAAAACAATGAAAAGTAAACCAATACTTTTAACCATTGCTTTTTCCGCAGTGATTCTGTTTTTGGGTATGATTAACATTGATCTACATAGGGTATTACCCTTCAAAACATCTTATCAAGAATTATCTAAAGATGTTCAGAAACAAGTTACATGTTTAGCGGAAAATATCTACTTTGAGGCCGCACATGAGCCTCTAGACGGCAAAAAAGCCGTTGCGTTTGTGACGATTAATCGTTTGCAAACTGGAAATTATGCACACACTATCTGTGATGTAGTGTTTCAAAAGACAAATGGTACATGCCAGTTTTCTTGGTATTGTGATCCAAATGTACTGAAAAAACGCTTGACAATCCGTGATACTGCGTTGTATAATGAGATTCGGGAGTTAGCAACACATATGGTTGTAAACTACGAACGCATGAAAGATGTTACTCAAGGAGCCACATACTATCATGCAGATTATGTAAATCCTGGCTGGAAGTTAAGAAAGGTTGACCAAATTGGGAGACACATTTTTTACAAGAGCAATAAGGATAATATTGACCGAAACAAGGAGATTATATGAGTGAGAAAACAAATACGGAACTGGTTACTGTCATTGTTTGTGCTACAATTGCTACATGTTCAGTTATTGTTGGTGGCTTTCTATACAACATCAATGACCGTAACAACATGGCAAAAAACATTGATGCAGCAATTCAAAAAGGTGTTGATCCAATTTCCGTTAAGTGTTCATATGAAGGTACTCCAACCTCCACGTGTATCGCATATGCTATGGCGTTGAAAAAATAATGCCCACGAAAGATGAAATCCGTGATTTCAGTGCTATCATTGAAAAAATAGTTGCTGAAAAGAATATTGGCTTTATGGATGCCGTTGTGCATCATTGCGAAGAAATTGGATTTGAGGTGGAGTTGGCTGCAACACTGTTAACACCACCAATCAAAGCCAAAATTGGTGAAGAAGCCCAAGCAATCAATATGATGAAAAAGAAAGTGAATAAATTGCCTCTATGAATGAAGCAGGTGGGTTTGAAGCATATGAAATGTACCATGGATTAAAGTTACATTTCACAAGCAACTATGATTATGTAAAGTATAACGGCAAAACAAACGTCAACAAAAATCAATTCATGTTGCGTAAGGACAAATTTCAATTCTACAAATTGTCCAGAAAATACAAACGTGATGAACTTTTTGGTTTCTATGTTGCCAATATGCTAGTGAATCCGAAGATTTGGGTCGGTGAACTTCTAACAGAAGACGCTGATTCCGAATACAAGGTATGGCAAAAAACTCAACAATCAATCTCTTATGTTTTTGAACAAGACATACACAGCCTATTTGATTCAGTAAACAATCCGGAAGAATTGCTCAAGGTTGTTGACGGGCAGTATCCTTTGTTGTATACTCTTTATACACAAGGAAAAAGCACTAAAGAAACTTTAATTATCTTAAATGATATATTAAACTTTATGCCCATGTGGGTGAAGAAGGTAGATGATGATATCATCTTTCCAGAATTCATCAAGAGTTGTGAAAAGTACAAGCCATTTTTAAATTATGACAAGGTTAAATTGAAAAACCTTTTGAAGGATAAATTATGTCAACTCGCATAGAAAAAATTTATGTTGATATGGATGGCGTTATTGCCGACTTTGAAAAGAGATACAAAGAAAAGTTCAAAATTTCTCCAAAAGAAACCAGAGACAACAAAAGTTTCGGTGGCTTCTTTGACAAGTTTATTGCCGATGAAGAATTTGCAAAACTTGACATGATGCCGGATGGGCAACTTCTGTTGGCGTATTTGAATACACTGGATATTCCAAAAGAAATTCTTTCTTCAACTGCATCTGAAAAAAGGCATGATGATATTATGCCGCAAAAGATTGCATGGCTAAACCATCACAAGATTGATTACAAAGTAAATCTTGTTCCTGGCAAGCAACATAAATTTAAATTCTCTACACCGAATTCTATAATCATTGATGACACTGAGTCTGTTATTGATGATTGGAATATGGCAGGCGGTATTGGTATACTTCACACTGATGCAGTATCCACTATCTCTATGCTGAAGATGTATGTTTGACTTTGGCTATATAATAGTATATAATGCTTTATGTGGACAAGACGATATACATTTAATACAACGTTTATACAAGGAAAAATACAATGAGTTCATTCGCAAATCTTAAAAAACAATCCGGCAATCTCGACAAACTGGCTAAAGCTATCGAACAGCTTAATTCTGCCGAATCCCCCTCCAAAGAAGATAATTTCTGGAAACCAGAAGTAGACAAAGCAGGTAATGGCTACGCCGTTATTCGTTTTCTTCCTGCACCTTCTACTGATGGTGATGATGGGCTTCCATGGGTTAAGGTCTTCAACCATGGCTTTCAGGGTCCCGGTGGCTGGTACATTGAAAACTCTTTGACCACTCTTGGTCAAAAAGATCCTGTTTCAGAATACAACTCTCAGTTGTGGAATTCTGGAATTGAAGCAAACAAAGAGATTGCACGTAAACAGAAACGCCGTCTTTCTTACTACGCCAACATTTATGTTGTTGAAGATCCAAAAAATCCAGAAAACGAAGGCAAAGTTTTCTTGTACAAGTTTGGTAAGAAAATCTTTGACAAGATCAACGAATCAATGAATCCACAATTTGAAGATGAGAAAGCAGTTAACCCATTTGACCTGTGGGCTGGTGCAAACTTCAAATTGAAGATTCGTAAGGTTGAGGGCTATCAGAACTATGATAAGTCTGAGTTTGAATCACCTTCTGTTCTTGGTGGCTTTGATGATGACAAGCTTGAATCTATCTGGAAGAAAGAGTATTCTCTCAAAGAATTCTTGCTTCCCGAAAACTTCAAATCATACGATGAATTGAAAGCACGCCTTGATAAAGTTCTAGGTGTGGATGGTGGAGCACCTGTTCCCCGCACCACCGTTGAACAAGCTAAGGCTGCGCCAGTAAAGAAGGTAGTCATGCCTGAAGTTGCTGACGATGATGATTTGGCCTATTTTTCAAAATTGGCTGAAGAAGAATAAAGAAAAGGACCTTAAAGGTCCTTTTTTTATACGTATGCGCTTGACTGTCTAAACACTCTACTCAATATAACTGTGTTGTCTCTTATAGATGCAGGCGCTGAAATAACATCTTCGGATGAAGTATTGTTTACACTTGATGCAACAATGGGTGTAACAGAATCAACAAAACCACCACCCATATTCAGCATTGCATTTTCACTACTTGCTGGATATACCGCGGCGCTCTGTGGTGTTACTGGCATCATACTTGCACCAGATGAAGGAGTGGTTGCGCTTTGTGTTGTAGCAGGAGAAAAACCAGGAGAGGTTCTTCTACCTTCTCTCATTAATTCCGATTGACCTTCATTTCTGAGTAAATCTAATCTTTTTCCGGTATCCGGATCATATACTTTACTCCACTTTTTATCCCAACCTTCTTGTTGCAGTTTCACACCCAAGCCGGGTCCTGAAGGTCTTTTTGGTCCTTGTGGTTCGAATTGAGAAAGATCGCCTTTCAGCAAATCTTCTTCTAAAGTTTTTGGTATATTAATTGCGCCTCTAGCTACAACAGATTTCAAAAATTCTTCACCGCCGGCATCATTTATTTTTTTCGGATCATTTGTTGCCAATATTTTTGCAGCTTCAATGTGTCCCTCTTTGGCTATTTTCATTAAAGCTTCACGCCCGCCATATTTTTCAATTTCTCTAAATGCACCGGGCGTTTGTAAAAGTTCTAAAGCTTTTTCGGGTGAAACAACATTTTGATTTGCAACGTTTGCTCTAAAATAATCCTTTAATTCATCTGCAAGCCAAACAATTGCTGAACCCGCCAATAAAATTCCACCCAATGGACCTAAAAACAATCTAAAAATATTTGAAAGTAATTTTTTGTTTTCTATTAACCACTTAAAGGGCTGTATCAATTTATCAAACAATTTATTCACTAAGTTTCCTAAAAAGTCCAATAACGAAGATTTCTTTTCTTCTTCTTTAATAATTGTTGCCGTACCAGTTGATCCGACATAATCTTTAAGTATTTTTATGAATTCATTATGTCTGCGCTGATCTTCATTCACTCTTTCTTCTTGAAAACTTCTTTCAGTTTCACGTATTCTTAAATCCTGCTCATGACTCTTTTTAATAAAAGTAAATAATTCACTTAAAGATCCAACTGAGTCTCCACCCATTGTTCCGAGCATAGAAGATTTGCCAACTCTTGTAGCAGTTTTTCTGCCACCAGAAAAATAATTTATGTCTCTCTGGCTTCTGCCAGTTAATCTACCAAGAATTGCTGGTGCTAAGTTACTGCCACCAGTTAGAAACTTGGCAACATTCATTGGATCAAATTTTTCTTTGATGCCGGTCATCCTGGCTCTCATCTTCTGTGAGATTGCACCCCGTATAGATGAACCAACACCGCGACCGGAACGAATTCCTTGTGTCACCATTGACGATAGTGATCTACCTCTGATTGATTTTGCTGTTCCGTATTCCATTTTATCTACCTAACATAGGATTAACATTTGGTTGAGAAGGTGGTGCGCTTCGTGTTGTGTTTCTGTTTGTGTTAGTTTGTGGAGCTATGATAACTGTCGGTGTTTGATTTGCTGATGAATCTCTTTTTAATTCTATATTTGAATTTGTTTCCTCAACCAATTTTCCATATATTCCGTTTTCTCTAAACATTGCGGCATATCCAGCCGCTTTCTTATAATTTTCTTGATTAGTGAACCCCGCTTCATTTGGGTTTACTGGCTTACCTGCAACGATACTTGTTGCAAGTATTTGTGCTTGTTGAGGAGTTAAGTTATTCAAGTCATAACCAAGAGACTTCGCCATGTTTGCAGACCTTTTTTGTATAAGCCAAGCAGAGGCGGCAGCGGCAATCTTGGGGTCATTAACTAAATCTGGATTTTTAACTAAACGGTCATCACCAAAAAGTGCCTTTGAAGCATTTGCATACATTTCTTTTCCAGTTAATTGCAAATAACCTCTACCTCTGTATTTGTAACCTTCTCCGGCTTCTGTATTACCTAATGGATTTCTCCAAATTTCATTACCTTGTCTATCTTTACCACGATAAGTTTTCCAGTCTTTTCCATAAACTTTTTCAAAAAAGGCTTCTGGATCTTGTTTAAGTTTATTCAGTGCTTCTATATCCGTAACTTTTTTACCGTCCACCATTTTTGTCGGTAAACGATTACCAAAAAGTGTTATAAGTCGTTCATTAGAAGTGCCTGCATGAGAATCTTCCGGTCTTTGTCTAAAACCCGTTTCTTTCATTGCATTTCCGAGAACTGCGGACAAAACATTTTTATCAGTAATTCCTCTAGCCTTTAACGCCGCAGTAAAATTAATAATATCCGCCGTTGGATCGAATTTAGTTGCTGATGGTCTTCCTGCCGGCGCAGGTCTTGCTGTAGA
>JACCDW010770243.1_pt1 | contig 27025 bp, 22 predicted proteins | sample 7449781 | NCBI WGS metagenome assembly JACCDW01 (sample SAMN15323449, study PRJNA562643) | freshwater metagenome | isolation source: river surface water | place: USA:Blue River Watershed | collected 2017-08-18
ATTATTGAGAGAATATATTAATAATATTAATAATACGGGTAAGTTAAATGAATATGTTTCTAATGAAGTTTCTAAACTAATAGAAAGTTTAAAATCTGTTGGTTCTAAAGTTTCCGATAAAGTTACAAAGATTAAATTAGCTGAAACTATTGCAAATATTAAAAAAATTAAATCAGCTAAAAAAATTAAAGAACAACATTTATCAGCAATGATGATGACCTATGAATTATTAAACGAATTAAAAAATGCCAGCAGTAAGTAAAGCACAACAAAGATTTATGGGTATGGTTCACGCCGCACAAAAAGGTGAAGAACCCGCATCCGCAGATGTAGCAAAGGTAGCAGCAGATATGGATAAGAAATCTGCAAAGGATTTTGCATCTACAAAACATAAAGGATTGCCTGATAAAAAAGAAGAGAATATCCAAAAGATTAAAGAAATCATTCGTAAAATGGTAAGAGAAAGAATGATTGATGAAATGAACGTAACCGGTAACGTACAAGGATATGGTACTCCACACGCATTTACTAAAAAGGGTGATGAAAAAAAGAAAGGTAAAAAGCAAGCAGATTTAACGGGATATAGTGTTGTTAATGAAAATCGTTGGTTGGCATTAAAACAAGATGAATCATCCGCACAAGCAAAGATTGGTAGAGGTATTTCAAATATCAATAAACAATTGAAAGAAATGGAAAGATTTCTCAATTGGTATGGTAAAATTAAAAATGAAAGTGGTGTAGATAATAAATCTTATTGGAAAAGAACCAATAACAATATTTATGCTATAAAGGAAAGATTAATCAAATTAGACCAAAAAATCAGACAAATATCAGAATAAAATGGATATAAAACAATTAAAAGAGCTTATTAAGCAAGTAGTAAAAGAAGAAAGCGATTATCAACAATTGTTTAAGCATATGTTAGATAAAACGGGCAAATCTATTCCTGATATGTCTGATGCTGAAAAAGTAAAATTCTTCCAAGCAGTAGATAAAGCTGCAAAAGCAAAATCGGAAGGTAGATTAACTGGATTACCAGAAGAACTTACTGATAAGCAAAAGCAGATTGATGTGGATAAGGATGGTGAGATTGAAGGTTCGGATTTAGCAGCATTAAGAGCTAAAAACGAAGAAAAAAAAAAGTAAATGAGAACCTTGCCATTGGTTTATTATCCGCATTGGGGTCTATAATCATTGGTAAAGTTATTTTTTATTATTTGTATGAATTAGCTAGAAAAGGAATAACATATTTTTCTGGCAAAAAAGAATACAAAGAAGCAGTTAAAAAGGTTTTAGATAATTTATCAGATAAAAAAGTTTCTGATAATATTTCTAAAATCGTAGATTCCAAAAGAGGAATTGATATGGGAACTGCAAACGAAATTGTGAATATGGGTGTTGTACAAAACCAAATTAAAAAAGTGGTTGATAGTGCAAAAGGTGAGCTTGACCAAACAGAATTAGAAAACCAACTAAAAACAATCTTAATTAAGTCTTGGGCTGAATTAGGAGATAAAGCGGTTGATAAAGTAAAAAAAGATATACAATAAGATGAATAAAGGATTATTGATAGAAACGCATTTGTTTGAAGCAAAACTTGTAAAAGAAGAAAACGGAACTTATTTAGTTCAAGGTATTCTTCAAAGAGCAGGTGCACCAAATCAAAACAATAGAAGATATCCAAGAGAAATCCTTGAGAGAGAATGTCAAAAATACAATCAACTCATTAAAGAAAGAAGAGCATTGGGTGAATTAGACCATCCGGATTCTCCTGTTATCAATCTTAAAAATGTTTCTCACAATATTAGAGAAATTTGGTGGGATGGTGATGATGTAATGGGTAAGGTAGAAATTCTATCAACACCTTCAGGCAATATCCTTAAAGAACTATTAAAAAATAACATTCGTTTAGGTATTTCATCAAGAGGATTGGGTTCTGTAAAAGAATTAAATGATGGTACTGTAATGGTGCAAGAAGATTTTGAATTGGTAGGTTGGGATTTCGTATCTAATCCATCAACTCACGGAGCATTTATGGCACCTGTGAATGAATCAAAGCAATGGAAACAAATTGCAGATGAATGTGGTAAGTGGTGTAAAGCACAAGATTTGATGAGAGAAATTATAATTGAATTAAACTAATATGGCAAAGTTAATAAATTTAATACCAGGTAGAGAAATCCAAAAAGAAGATTTAGATGATATGGATACTGCATTGCCAGGAAAAGTTGAAAGATTTTTAGATAGAGCATTGCAAGTTATTAAATCTTATAATCTATCAAGAAGAAAAGAACAATATGTGATAGCAAAATTGATAGATGCGTTGGGAATGACACCATCAGATTTACAACAGGCGGTACAAAGATTAAAAAGAAATAAAATTGTAAAGAGATAACTATGATTAAGTTAAAAGATATATTAAAAGAAACAGAAGAGTTTCAACAATTACCTTCTGAAATTAAGAAACACTTTTTGGAGATTATTTCTACCTATGGACAGCATAGAGAAAATATGAGTAGAAAATCTGATATCAGACAGGTTGCCGAAACATTGGGAGCAATTGCAGATGCGGCACAAGAATACACTTTGAGAGAAGGTGGAGATTGGTTTGATAGAGTTACCATCAAAAGAAATATGAAAGAATTAAAATCTTTACAAGAGAAGTTTGAGAAAGAAGCTGTAGAAGCAAAGGCACAAGAACAAAGATTGGAAGCTTTATATGAAGATATGGGACACGTTTTGGGTAGATACTTTGAAATTGCAGAGATTACCGAAGAACAAATGCATCAAAGATTGGGTATAAAGTAATATGGAACAATTAGCATCACTTTTATTACATAGTAGAACTCAAGCACATTCATTTCATGTGGGGGTTAAGGGTGTAGGTGCACTATCAGCACATCAGGCTTTACAACATTACTATGATACTATTGGTGGAATTGTAGATGGATTAGTTGAGGCATATCAAGGACAATATGGTTTAATTAAATTACAACCAGTTAGTGGTTTAGATACAAATAACGATATCAAAAATATTATTTCATATTTTGATAAGTTAATCCAAGCGGTTGCAAAATTGAGAGAAGATAAGAAATTACAAATGAGTTGGTTGCAAAATGATATAGATAATATTGTAACCTTATTATATCAAACAAAATATAAGTTAGTTAATTTACAATAAGTTATGTTGATTATCAATGTTAAGGGTGGAAATATAGAAGCCGCACTCAAAGATTATAAGAAAAAAGTTCAAAGTTCAAAACAAATTGAACAATTGAGAGATAGACAAACCTTCACAAAGCCATCAGTTAAAAATCGTTTAAAGATGGAAGAAGCTAAACGAAAAAATAAATTTTTATATTAATTCTTTAGTTTTCTAAAAAAATACTATATTTATTATCAAATATCCCATTCTATATGGGATTTATTATTACGACACAGTTGGTTAATGAATACCCTTCTCTTATAAGGTGTGACCGAACAACCGACAATTATCTATTGGAGTTTCCTTCCCGAATAACTTCACAAACAAATTTAAGGAGAAAAACAATGGCAAATTCAAAATTATTGAAAGAAGCAATTGCCGATGCTAAAGCTGTAAAAGAAACTGCATTAGCTAACGCAAAACTCGCACTTGAAGAAGCATTCACTCCAAGACTTCAATCTATCTTATCTCAAAAGTTAAGAGCAGAAGCTGAAGCAGAAGAGAAAGATGCAGAAAAAGTTGATGAGGAATTAGATTCTACAGGCATTGGTTCTTCTACTTCTAACCCTAAATTAGACGCACATACTGAATTTGAAGGTGGTTCTACAAAAACTGCATCAGGTGAGCCAGGAGCTCAAGTTGCAGATTTCAAAAAAGTAGCAGACATCAACGAAGAAGATGGTATGGAAATGGGTGATGACGAAGCTGAAAAGCAAAACGAAATCGCACAATTAAAAGCTAGATTAGCAGAATTAGAAGCAGGAGAAGAGTCTGAAGAAGAAGAAGCTCCAGCAATGGAAGCAGATGCAATGATGGGTGATGAAGAAGAAGAAAACCCATTCGCATCAGAAGAAGGTGATGGTGAAGAATACGATGTTACCGGCGGTGAAGAAGAAGATACCGAAGAGGATGACCTCGATTTAGAAGCAATCATCAGAGAGTTAGAAGCACAATTAGGTGACGAAGAATCTGAAGAACAACCTGAAGAAGGTATGTACGAAGCAGAAGAAGGTGAAGAAGAAGAAGCTAAAAACGAAAATTTAGCTGATGGTTCTGAAGCTGGAACTGATAAAGGTGAAGACCCTAAATTGGTTGTAACTAACGAAGCGGAAGAAGAAGAAAAGAAAGATGACGAAGAGAAAAACGAAGTTATCGACTTGGAAGAAATCTTACGTGAAATGGAAGCAGATATGAAAGGTGATGAAGAAGAAAAGAAAGATGAAGCTATTAAGGCTGAATTGAACGAAGCTTACAAAACTATCAAATCTCTTCAAAAAACAATCAACGAAGTGAACTTATTGAACGCTAAGTTGTTGTTCGCAAACAAATTATTCAGAGCTCATAACATGACTAACGAACAGAAAGTTAAAGTTATCGAAACTTTGGATAGAACAAAATCAGTTAGAGAAGTTAAATTGGTATACTCTACATTAGCAGAGAATTTCAAATACACTACATCTAACAAATCTACTAAAAAATCAATTTCTGAAGGAATCGCTAGCAAAGCAGTTAAATCTACTAAGCCAGCAGCAGCTAAGCAAGTAATTGCAGAATCGGCTGATTTTTCTGACAGATTTAAGAAGTTAGCAGGTATTATTAAGTAATTAACAACAAATAAAATTAATTAAAATGGACTTAAAACAAATTATGACAGGCAAAAACCCACAAGCTGTCGTTCTTGAACAAACAAGAGGCTTAAAAGCAAAGTGGGAGAAGACTGGCTTACTTGAAGGAGTAGGTTCAGAAACTTCAAAGCATGGTATGGCAGTAATGCTTGAAAACCAAGCTAAGCAATTACTTGATGAGGCTACCAGAACTGGTACTTCAGCAGGTTCAGAAGAGTGGGCTGGTGTAGCTCTTCCATTGGTAAGACGTATCTTTGGTTCAATCGCAGCTAAAGAATTCGTTTCAGTACAACCAATGAACTTACCATCAGGTTTGATTTTCTATATGGATTTCAAATATTCAACTGACCAAGCAGGTACTCCAACTTATTCTGGTTCTTCTATGTTCGGTGCTTTAGGTACTTTCGGTAAAGATAGTTTAGATGCTAACGCTAATAAGTTAGGTTCTACTCAAGCAGCTGAAGGTGGTCTTTATGGAGCAGGTAGATTTGGATACTCAATCAACGATACAACTATTGCTAGAAATGCAACAGTTGCTACAGCATCTATTGCTGATATCGCATTTGATTTATCTGATTCAACTTTATCAGCTTCTTTAGCAGCAGATAAAGTAAGAAAATTAACTGTAGCGTTACCAACAGATGCAGATTGGAATGGCGTAAGAGCATTCGAATTAACACAATCTGGTTCTGGTTTCGTAATGTATCCACAATTCACAGTTAAGAATGGTTCTAATGTATCTTTCGTTGCAGCTTACACTTCAGCTAACCCATTAGCAGGTGATGCAACCGTTGGTTCTACATTAGCATATCACAAACAACCAACTGATATCACTAGAGGTGATTTCGAAGATAGAGGTGCTGGTAACGGTTCTCCTGACTTAGGAATTCCTGAAATTGAATTAGAATTGAAATCTGAGCCTATCGTTGCTAAGACTCGTAAGTTGAAAGCAATCTGGACTCCAGAATTAGCACAAGACTTGAATGCATACCATTCAGTAGATGCTGAAGCTGAATTAACTCAAATGTTATCTGAATATATCTCTTTAGAGATTGATTTGGAAATCCTTGAGATGTTGCAGCAAAACGCATTCTCAACTGAATACTGGTCTGCAAGAGTTGGATATGATTGGAACGGTGCAGCATTCGCAGTTGATTCTACAGCAGTAGCAGCAGGTGCTTACACAAAGAACACTTGGTATCAAACTTTGGGTATCAAATTACAGAAAATCTCTAACAAGATTCACCAATTAACTATGAGAGGTGGTGCAAACTTCATCGTTGTATCTCCAAACGTAGCTACAATTCTTGAGTCTATGAACGGATTCTCTGCTAACCCAGGTAAAGATGCAATGCAGTTCGCAGCAGGTGTAACTAACATCGGTTCTATCTCTAACAGATATGATGTTTACAAAAACCCATATATGACAGAGAACGTAATCTTATTAGGTTTCAAAGGTTCTAACTTCTTCGAAACAGGAGCAGTTTACGCACCATATGTACCATTGATTATGACTCCATTAGTTTATGACCCAGTAAACTTCACTCCAAGAAGAGGTGTTATGACTAGATACGCTAAGAAAATGGTAAGACCAGAGTTTTACGGTAAGATTATCGTTGATGGTTTAAATACTCTCTAATTTGAGTAATTAGTTAAGTTTTAAACTTAAAATATAAAAGAGGGGTGAGAAATCACTCCTCTTTTTTTATTTCTATATTTATAGTAGTATAACTCTATAAATTTATAAATAATGTCAGTAAACACATATTGGTCTGGTTCAATTTCGGGTTCATTTATATCGGGTAGTTCAACACCATTTGGAATTTACGATTCTGATACCGAATTTAGAAACGATGCACCGAAAACGGCCGTTTGGGTTGCAAAAAGATTGGGATATCCAATTGTTAATATTGAATTGGATAATGAGCAAATTTGGGCGTGTTTAGAAGAAGCGGTTTCGGAATACTCATCACAGGTAAATCAATTCAATCTTCGAAATAATCTTGATATCCTTAAAGGTCAACCAAAAAATAAGGTTGCAAACTATTCACAAACACTTGTAGAAGGTTCATTTCTTCCAACAGCAGTTCGTATGTCTCAACAATACGGAACATTAGCAGGAGTAGGTGGGGCCACCGAAATAAGAAAGGCATATATTGAACTTACTGAATCTGTACAAAGATATAACTTGATGTCAAGTTCAATTGATTTAGAACAAAACAAAAATTTCGCAAATATATTTAGCGGAAGTTCTACAATTGATGTTGTAAGAGTATATCACGAAGCAATTCCGGCTATCACTCGTTTCTTTGACCCGTATTCAGTTGGGGCACAGGGAACATTAAACCTTATTTCTGAATTAGGATTTGGTAATTATTCTCCAGCTGCACAATTCTTAATGATGCCTTTATATGAGGATATTTTAAGAATGCAGCATATTGAATTTAATGACCATATTAGAAAATCACACCATACATTCAATATTGTAGATAATAAAATCGAAATATTTCCTGTACCAACAAAAAATTCACCTGCAAAAATATATTTTGATTATATGAGTAGAGATGAATTCGAACATGATTCACAAACTATTCAGGCGGATTCACTTTCCGACTATTCGGATATTCCATATGATTTTATTCAATATTCAAATATAAATGATGTTGGTAAGCAGTGGATTAGAAAATATACACTTGCGCTTTCCAAAGAACTATTGGGAGCAATTAGAGAAAAATATAATTCAGTTCCAATACCAGATGGTGAAGTATCGTTAGATGGTGCAGCATTGAGAGCAGAGGCACAAGTTGAAAAGGATGCACTTATAACACAATTGAGAGAAAACCTTGAGGAATTAAGTAGAATCAAAGTGATGGAAAATAAAGCACATGAAGCAGACCATCAACAAGAAATGTTAAGAAAAGTTCCATTAAAATTATATGTAGGATAATATGCCAAAGTTTTTAGTAGGTAGAGATATACAATTTTTAAGAAATGTTGCCAGAGAATTAGTTGAAAAGGTAATTGAAGAAACTTGCGTTTTATATAAAATTAATATAAATGAAACAAAAGTTAATATCTACGGAGAAGCAATGAATAAAACTTGGCACAGAGGTGTTGAATTATATGTTTTAATCAGTAAGGAAGCGGAAACACCAAATTACGAAGGATTTGGACCAGATACAAATCAAAATGTAGAATTTCGTTTTGATAGAGAACATTGTAGAGAAAGAAATACATATCCTGAAGTGGGTGATGTTATTTATTTTAATGATGCTTATTATGAAATAGATAATACAAACGAAATACAATTGGTAGGTGGATTGCCTGGCGGAGAAGATGAAACAAATGAAACATATAATAGAAGAAATTGGAGTATCATTTGTTCTACATTTATGGTATCTAAATCGAATCTTAATATTGAAGAAAGAATAAATTAAAAATAAATGTCAGTAAATCCATTAAGACCCGACCTTAATAGAGGTAAAGAAATAAAATCTGAAAAAAACGACCTCAAAAAAAGTGTAACCCTATTTGATATAGATTATGCCATGATGTCTTATTTGGAAGATACTGTTCTTCCAACATTAAAAGATGGAAAAGGTGTGGCAGTAAAAATTCCAGTTATTTACGGAAATTCGGAGAGATGGAATGGTTCACGTAGACAAGGTGTTTACAGAGATGGAAAGGGAAAAATACAATTACCTTTACTAATGATTCGTAGAACATCTATTGCAAAAGATGAAACTATGTCAATGCCAAATAGACACATTTCATATCCTGCTATTACTAAATGGTCAAAGGATAATAGATATGACCGTTTTACGGCATTAGGTGGAAGTGTAAAACCAAAATATGAAATTTTCAGAATAGCAATGCCAGATTATGTTGAAGTAAATTACGATTGTATGTGTTGGACATCCTACACAGAACAATTGAACGAAGTAATTGAACAACTTAATTTTGCATCATCATATTGGGGTGATAAAGAAAAATTTAAATTTAGAACATCGGTTAGTGAATTTAATGTAATAAATGAAGTTGGTGAAGGAACGGAAAGAATTAATAGAGTTGAGTTTTCTCTAAATGTAAAAGCTTACTTATTACCGGAAAAATTCGATGGAGAATTAACTACTAGAAAATCAATGTCAACTAAAAGAGTTGTAGTTGCAACAGAAGTAGATGTAACAAGCGGAAGTGGTAGATTGGAGGGATTTTTAACTACACCATCTCCTTATTACGATAATAAAGACCTTATTGATTTTCTATCTATAAATGGTAGTAAAGTACAAAATCCTATAATAAATAATACAATTACTTTTGATAATATAAAATGTATAAAAACACCAGCATCACTAACATCCGTAGTTACAAGTGGTATTACAGTAGGAGATAATTCATACGATATTAAAGTTTATATAAATGGTACTAGATATTATTTCACAACACATTTTACGGTATCTATTACAATAAATTCATTGACACTAAACTTTAATGCAGGTAGCTTGGGATTTACGGTAGATAGTGGGGATGAAATTTCTATAACAGGTAAATTTATAGATGTGTAATGAAAAGAACTCTTTTGGATATAACACAAAAAATTAGCAGAAAATTAGGTGATCCTGAATTGACTCCAAAGGATTTAAATCATCCTACATATTGGATTTGGGAAGCAAAAGGTTGGAGATTTGTTGATGTATTAAGAGAAATAGAATTGAGAACAACACAAAATAGATTAAGAGTAGTAATAAACACTCAATATATTTCAGCAGATGATTATATAGTAGAACAAGGAGTAGATGGATTGGTTTTTAAATTTATAAAAAGTCGTTTTGAATTTGATTTGGATGATGATGATTATATTGAAGTAACAGGAGATATAGAACAATATGCTTAAACAATTTAATTCAACCGCAAAAAAATTAAATAGGATTATACCAAAAATAAATCCTAATAATTTAAATGATGATTTATACATCACAGGCAGCTTATTGAACATAGAAGTACCTACATCCCAATCTTTTGAATCACATACTAAATCAAATCCCAATCCTACAAAGTTAGTAAATAATAAAAATAAAATAGAAGCTTTTCATAATGAAATTTTACAATTTAGTGGTAGAACTATACGAAAACAAATAGATACATTTGATAATACTGGGTTTGGTTCACTAACAATTTATAGTGCATCTTTAGATTACGGAACGGAGGGTGCATCGCCAGAAAACTTTGAAATTTTAGTGTATGGTTTACATTTACCTGGACACTATACAATAAAAGAAGAAAATGGAAATGTAGTAATAACTTTATTAAATAATTATATAGATTACGATTCGGTTACAGCGAATGATATTTATGTTATAGGAAAATTTAAATAAATGGCAAACTTAATTAGATTAAAACAAATAGAAAGTTCATCGGCTATACAAACTGCAGCTATTGTAGGTGCAGATACAGCATCCGTTATTAATAATGTGGTTAGTGAATCTGCTGCAAGTATTCTTTCAGCATCAATTATAAATGTAGTTGTTAATAATATAGCTGCAGTGTTTCCAGATGGTGTTATATCAGGTTCATCACAATTAGATGGTTCAACTATAAAAAATCTTACAATTTCAACCGAAAATGCAGATAGATATTCATTGGTTATAAGTGGAGCAGCATCTGTTGTAGATGCAACAAATTTATCAGGTACCGATGATTTTGAAAACGATACAACTGTTCCTGGTCAAATTTATTTAGTTTCTGGTACTTTTGCACCGATTGACCCGGTTGTAAATGGAAATCCACAATCAAATATTATAGACCAAGGAGAATGGTAAAAAAAAATAAATAAAAAAATTGTTTCTAATGAATTTAGATATTTATTAGAGAATAACCAAAAACTACAAAAAATAAATCGGAGATATGGCACAAATTATTAAACACAGACGTGGTTCGTTAGAAGGATTATCGGCGGTAACCGCATCTGTACAAAAAGGTGAACTCTTAATTGCAACGGGGTCATCTAATCTAACAACCGTAAATGGTGCATCATTAGTATTTGCAGCTGCAGCTGATGGGCAAATTCAAGCTGTAAATAGATTTTTACAAGGTAATTCTGCACCTAGTACGTTTGCAAACTCAACTTATAATGGACTAGTAAATGGTGTTCCTTACTATGATAGTGGTAGTGGAACTTTATATTTACTTGGAAGTAATGCCAATACTGCGATTAATTTAGTAGGTAACATCCAACCATTCTCCGCATCTGTTGATAGTAGATTAATTTCGGTTGAAGCTTCTTTGGGAGGTGGTGGCTCTATTGGAACTAGAGTTGCAGCATTAGAGACGTTTAGTGGTTCTCAATTACAAAAAGATTCTACATTAGCTACATATACTGCTAGTATTGATACTAGATTAACTCAAATTGGAGTAGTTAGTGGCTCATTAATTTCATCTGCAAGTGCGGCAAGTGTTTCGATAACTAACTTAAACGCATCTTCGGCATCTCAACAGATATCAATAGATAACTTAAACTCATTCAGTGCATCTGCAAATATAAGATTTACTGAAATAGGTGTAGTTAGTGGTTCATTAATAGCATCTGCATCAGCAGCTAAAACTACAAATGATGCACAAGGCGTATCTATAACAAATTTAAATACATTTAGTGCAAGTGTTAATACATCAGTATCAGCGTTAAATAGTTCATCTGCATCTCAACAAGTATCAATTGATAATCTAAATTCATTTAGTTCATCTCAACTTTCACAAAATAGTGCTTTAGCAACTTATACTGGTTCAGTTAATACTAGATTTACAACTTTAGCAACCTTAACAGGTTCTTACGATACAAGATTTACAACTTTAGGTACATACACTGCATCGGTTGATAGTAGATTTACTACATTAGCATCTTATACGGCTTCAAACGATACAACAAATACTACACAAAATAGTAGATTAACTTCGTTGGAAAATAGAACCGGTTCATACGCAACCACAGGTTCAAACATATTCCAAGGAACACAAGTTATTACAGGTTCGCTTTTTGTTACAGCAAATTTAGTTGTACAAGGTTCTTCTTCACTTCAAAATATTACAGCAAGTGCAGTTGATATAGGAACAAACATTGTTAAATTAAATACTAATACTCCAGCGGTAAGATTCGCAGGTATTCAAGTAGTTGATTCAGGTTCACAAGCGGCAACAGGCTCATTACTTTGGGATTCATTAAATAACCATTGGTTATATGTTCACCCATCGGCAAGTGGTGAAGGATATAACTCCGCAATTTTCATCGCAGGTCCTAAAAATACCGGAGCAATAGGTGAAGAAGCAACTTTAACTTCAGGCTCTATACCTGTAGCGGTTGGTGAAGACCATATTGATAACTCCATAATGACGCAAAATGCCGGAGCAACTAAAATTACAATAACAGGTGGTTTAGATGTTACAGGTACAATTAGCGGCTCTATTCAAGGTATTGGGAATGTAACAGCATATTCAACATCAGTAGATAGTAGATTAGTATCAGTAGAAACATCATTAGGTGGTGGAGGTTCAATTGGAACTAGAGTTGCAGCATTAGAGACGTTTAGTGGTTCTCAATTACAAAAAGATTCTACATTACAAACATATACGAGTTCACTTGAAACTAGATTAACACAAGTAGGTACAGTTTCTGGTTCACTTATATTATCAGCAAGTGCAGCAAATGTATCAATAACTAACTTAAACTTATCATCCGCATCTCAGCAAGTATCAATTGATAACCTAAATTCATTTAGTTCTTCTGCGAATAGTAGGTTTAACACAATATCTACCGTAACTTCATCTTACGATAGCAGATTTAGTACTTTAGCAACTTACACAGGTTCCGTTGATAGTAGATTCACTACGATATCATCAGTAACAGCATCATATGATAGTAGATTTAGTACTTTAGCAACTTATACAGGCTCTGTTAATACTTCTATAACTAACTTAAACGCATCTTCAGCATCTCAGCAGATATCAATTGATAACTTAAATTCATTCAGTGCATCCGAAAATAGTAAAGCATCAGCTTTAGCAACTTATACGGGTTCAGTTGATAGTAGATTTAGTACATTGGGTACTTATACTTCATCTTTAGAAACTAGAATGAGTGCGGTATCGACTGTAACGGCTTCTTTAATTAGTTCCGCTTCAGTTGACCAGACAAGATTTACAACTTTAGCAACTTATACAGGTTCGGTTGATAGTAGATTTACAACTTTAGGTACTTACACAGCATCTGTTGATAGTAGATTCTCTACTCTTGCAACTTTAACTGGTTCAATCGCAACTGAGCAAACTACACAAAATACTAGATTAAGTAATATTGAAACATTTACTTCATCTTTCGGAACAACATTCTCTTCTTCAGTAGATAGTAGATTGGATGTATTAGAAGGAAATGTAGGGCAGGCATTAAATACTAATAGTGAAGTAACTTTTGCAAAAATTACTACATCTGGTAACGCAATCATTGGAGGTGATTTAGTTGTACAAGGTAATACCGTAACATTAAATACATCACAATTAGTCGTTGAAGATAAATTAATAACTTTAGCAAGTGGGTCATCAGTATCAGCAACATCGGATGGTTCAGGTATTGAAGTGGCAGGGGCAGGTGCAAATTTTGTTTATCAACACTCAACCACAGCATTTACTTCTTCGGTAGCATTAATAGCACCGTCTGTAACTGCATCGGTTAATTTAGGAACAGCGGCGGGCAACTCAAAGAGAATTGCATTTAGAAATACAAATGGTAATTTAGATTTAGTACCAACAGCAAGTGTATCAGGAGATTTGTTACAATGGAATGGTACTGATTTTGTAATGAGCAACGTGATTGACGGTGGTTCATTCTAAATAAAACCCCTCTATTATTGGGGGGTTTTTAATTTAAAAAAACCTAATTTCTAACAAAAAGTATGGCACAAAATATATTACATAGAAGGTCGCTGATAGCAGGAAAAGTTCCTGATACTGGTTCACTTTTGGTTGGTGAATTGGGAATAAACGTTGCTGATGGTAAAGTATATTTACATAAGTCTGGATCACAGCAATCAATTGAAACATTAGTTTCTACAAATTCAACCACAACAGGTTCAATTACATTAACGGGTACGGGTTCATTTGGTGAAGCAAGTATTGATTTTGATGCAAACATTGGACAGGATTTATACGTTACAAGAGATATTATTACCAATGGTAGTATTGATGTTTTAGGTGCAGTATCCGCATCAATAGTTTCTGCATCCATGTATTATGGTGATGGTAGTGGATTGAGAAACATTACCGCATCCATGAGACCGGATGATTTTGATTTCAATTCAGAACCATTTGCAGGAAGTACAGGATATATTCAAGCATCTGGTTCACTTTATAAAGTAGCAACAACTCCTTCAGCAGTTGAATTTAGACACAACGATATACCATTTGCAACATTTACGACATCAAGTACATCTTTATACGGAATAGGAGATATAATGGCTTTCAGTTCTTCAATTGCAGCTCAATTTGCAATGATAGATGCTGGTCAATTTTAACTATTTTTACATAATATTAAAATACCCTTCTTTTGAAGGGTTTTTTATTTTATATAGATATTTATTGAAGTAGTATATACTACCTTGTTGTTATATAACTTTAGAATAGACTAAATATGTCGCAAACAATTGTACTGAAACGTTCTGCGTTACCAGGAAAGGTACCAGATACAGGCTCACTTAATTTAGGGGAAATTGCAATAAATACCTATGAGGGCAAGGTATATCTAAAACGTTCAGGATCAGCCGAGTCTATTCAAACTATATTAACAACGAACTCTACAACAACAGGTTCGATTACGCTTACACAAACTGGTTCATTTGGTGAATTAATTGTTACGCAAGATGCAAATATTCAAAGAGACCTTTTTGTTACCAGAGATATAATAACTGTCGGTGATATAGATGCAGGTGGGGATATAAGTGGTAGCGGATTACAAATAAATGATACGTTATTTTTAACCCATAATAATTTTAGACTGACAGGAAGTGCAGTATTAACTGGTTCACTTTCTATAACAGATAATTTGACTGTTTTAGGTTCAGTAAATGCAAAACAATTCAATATTAATGTAATATCATCTTCTATAATTTACCAAAGTGGTTCTACAAAATTTGGTGATACGGCTGATGATACTCATAGTTTTACAGGTTCCGTTTCAATAAGTGGTTCTTTTTTGGTTAATGGAAATGAAGTTGGAGTATCTGCGGGACCTAATACATTTGATTTTAATTTAGATCCAGAAGCAGCAGGAACTGTAAATTTCATACAAGATAGTACATCCAACACAACTGCAATATCTAGAACAGGTTCGTTTGATGTGGAAATAACTGGAACTAAACATTTATCTTTAAGTTCATCAGCAATGTGGATAACCACAGGTAGTATAACTGTAAACTATATGCATTTAGCGAAATATATAACAACATCAGGAGATTTAGATTTTAATATTTAAGATATTTATACAAAACAGAAACGATATTAGATGGCAGCCATATTTACATTAAGAAAAGGTACTTCAAATTATTCAACAATTGCCGATGCAGAATTATACTTACATCAAGGTAGTGGGTCTATTCAGTTTGGTAGTGGTTCAGGAAACCCAGTTACATTATTACCTTTAAATGTACCTGCAAATGGAAATATTAGATTAACAGGAGATATAACCGCATCAAACGCATATTTTACAAATAATGTCAGAATTGATGGTAATATTATTTTAGGAGATTCAGCAGCAGGTGATACGATTCAATCAATAGGTGTATTTACAACAAATTTAATACCACAAGGTAATAGAAATGTTGGTTCAACCGATGCATACTGGTCTAATGTATACGCAACATCTATATCAGGAGCAATAGCTGCAACAAATGGTGTAATATCAGGTTCGGCACAAATACCATCATTATTACCTTCTGGAATTGTATCGGGTTCATCACAAATAGTATTAAGAAGTACAGATGGATTTTCAACATATGATTCTGCCATATCAACTATAACAGGATCATTGATAGCATCCGCATCAACTGCAAAAACAGCAAATGATTTACAAGATGTAAATATTATAAACTTAAATTTAACAACTGCAAGTTTAAATACTTCCGTTTCAAATTTAAATACAACAACTGCAAGTTTAAACACTTCCGTTTCAAATTTAAATACAGCAACTGCTAGTATTAATTTAACAACTGCAAGTTTAAACACTTCCGTTTCAAATTTAAATACAACAACTGCAAGTTTAAAAATTTCTGTTTCAAATTTAGAATTATTTAGTTCATCGCAACTTGAAAAAGACTTAAATTTACAAACATATACAAGTTCTGTAAACACAAGATTAACCGAAATAGGCGTAGTATCTGGAAGTTTAATAGCATCCGCATCATCTTTTGAAACGAGATTTGGTACAATTGCAAATTATTCAACTTCGGTAAACGCAAGATTAACGGAAATAGGTGTAGTGTCTGGAAGTTTAATAGCGTCGGCATCGGCAGTTTCTACAAGTGTTTGGTATCTAAATCAAACTAGTCAATCTTTAGAAATAAGAAACACAACATTAGCGGGTGTAACAAGTTCGTATGATACAAGATGGTCTACATTAGCAAATTATACTGGTTCTAATGATACCACTAATACAAATCAAAATAGTAGATTAAGTGCACTTGAAGTTAGTAGTGCTTCGGTTCATAGTTATACTGCATCACTTAAAACGGCATTGGATGTAAATGGACAAAATTTGACTGTTTATGGAAACTTGACAGTTCAGGGAACACAAACAACACTTAATACAAACGAAGTAATTGTTGAAGATAAAACATTAACATTAGCAAGTGGGTCAACAACAGCTGCAGAAGCAGATGGAGCAGGTGTTCAAATAGCAGGTGCAAATGTAACAATGAGTTGGGATAACTCAAATACTAGAGTTTTATTTAATACTAATTTAGGAATCATTGGTTCAATAAGTTCATCTACATTGGTGGGTTTAAATGGTGCAAGTGTTGCATTATATTCATCATCCGTAAGTAATAGATTAACTAATTTAGAATCATTTACATCAAGCACAAACACGAGATTAACTGAAATAGGTGTAGTATCGGGAAGTTTAATAGCATCAGCATCATCTTTTGAAACAAGAAATGCAACTTTAGCAACTTATACAGCATCGGTGAATACAAGATTAACCGAAATAGGTGTAGTATCAGGAAGCTTAATAGCATCAGCATCATCTTTTGAAACAAGAAATGCAACTTTAGCAAATGTAACGAGTTCTATAAATAATAGATTAACTGAAATAGGTGTAGTATCAGGAAGCTTAATAGCATCAGCATCAGCAGTTTCTGCAAGTGTTTGGCATTTACATCAATTTAGTTCATCGCAACTTGAAAAAGACTTAAATTTACAAACATATACAAGTTCTGTAAATAATAAATTTAACGATTTACAAACATATACAAGTTCTGTAAATACAAGATTAACTGAAATTGGTGTAGTATCTGGAAGTTTAATAGTATCAGCATCATCTTTTCAGACAAGATTTGGAGCAGTAGCAACTATTAGTGGTTCGTTGATATCAACTGCATCAAATCACGAAACTAGAGTTGTAGCTTTAGAATCAACTGCATCATATTTGCAAGGATTATTTTCTACATCCGTTGATAGTAGACTTGATAATTTAGAAGCCGCATCATCAAGCTTTAGTTCATCCATATTTAATTTAAATGGATTTAGTTCATCGCAACTTGAAAAAGACTTAAATTTACAAACATATACTGGGTCAGTTAATACTAGATTGACAGAAATTGGAGTTGTTACGGGTTCACTAATAATTTCAGCATCAAACGCAAAAATTACAAATGATGCACAAGATATTAGTATTTCCAAACTAAACGATGCAACGGCCAGTTTATTTATTTCAGCATCTACATTAACCGCATCATTCACTGCTCTACGTTCAGAGTTTAATACATTAACAGCATCGGTTGATCCTGGAAATGTATCGGCACAATTTTCTAATATTAACGTAAGATTTGATACATTAGCAACCTTAACAGGTTCATATGATGCAAGATTTACACAAATAGGTGTTGTAACGGGTAGTTTAATACTATCGGCATCTAATCACCAAATATCTATATCAAATTTAAATTCATTTACTGCATCACAATCAACTGCAAGTTTAGTAAATAGATTAAATGCAATTGAAAGTGTAAGTGGAAGTTGGATTACAGAAAGTGAAACGGGTTCATACGAAACTAGATTTGCTACAATAGGAACGTATACTGGTTCAAATGATACAAAGTGGACAGATTTACAAATACATAGTAGTAGTTGGGTAACAACAGCAATAACGGCAAGTTCGGTAGCGACAGCATCAATAACCGGTACTTCTTTAACTTTTACAAAAGGAGATAATAGTCAATTTACATTAAGTATTCCAACAGGATCAGCAGTTAGCGCATCATATGCACAAACCGCATCTTTATCAGAAAGAACAACTCAAGTTGATATTTTAGTAAAAAATGTAAGTGGTGCACAAATTAATAAGGGTAAAGTTGTAAGAATAAGTGGTGCAACTGGAGATAATCCATTAATCGTAACGGCAAGCTTTTTAACAGAAGGACAATCAGCAAATACATTAGGTATTACAACTCAAAATATTCCGAATGATAGTTTTGGATATGTAATAACCGAAGGGGTTTTATTGGGAGTGGATACCACAGGAATGACAGCCGGCCAACTAATATATTTGGGAGCAAATGGTACATTCACAACTACACCACCAACAGCACCAAATCATGGTGTTAGATTGGGAGAAGTATTAAGAGACCAGCAAAATAATGGTTCAATATATGTTAGAATAGATAATGGTTCGGAATTAGGTGAGGCACATGATGTTGTAGATTCAACTACAAATTCATCATATGGGGATATTTTAATGAAAAGTGGAAGTGTTTGGATTAATAATTCAACATTCAGTTCATCAATATCATCTTTTAGTTCTAGCACAAATATTTCAGTAACTAATATTAATTCATTTACATCATCTCAATTAACTCAAAATAGTACATTAGCAACCTATACAGGTTCAAATGATACTAAATGGAGTACATTGGGTTCATTGAGTGGTTCGTTTGCAAGAACAAATTCGACAAACACATTCAACGGAAACCAAATTGTTAGTGGTTCTTTGACAGTAACGCAAGATTTTATTGTATTAGGTTCATCATCTATAACAAATGTAAGTTCTTCAACTCTTAATATAGGAACTAATTTAATAACAGTTGCAGTAAATCAACCATCTGTAAGATTTGGCGGTATTGCGGCAATTGATAGTGGTTCATCAGGAGGGTCTGGTTCATTATTGTATGACTCTGTACAAGATGAATGGATATTTGTACATAGAGGGAATGGTACAAACGTAACATCATCTCACTTCGTATTAGGACCGGAAACCTATGATAATTTAGGAAACGAAACATATCTTACAAATAATAGAATACCAAAAGGAACAGGTAAGGAACATCTTAATGACTCAAATATTACCGATAATGGTACTACTATTACATTAGGTTCTAACACAGTTGTAACAGGCACATTAGTTGCATCTGGAACATCTTTAGTTTCTGCATCGGCACAGATTAATGGTACACAAATAACAAATAATACAATTACAATAGCAGGTACATCAACTGCATTAGGTGGTACGATTACATTGGCCACAATTACGGGAAATAGTGGTATTTTATCCGGTTCGGGTCAGCTAGGAAACTATGAAACTACCGGTAGAGGTATTGTAAGTGGTTCATCACAAATTACTCCATTGTTACCAGCAGGAACTGTTTCGGGTTCTTCACAAGTAATCGGTATATTAAGTTCACTAAACTCATATACTGCAAGTAATGATACTACAAATACAAATCAAAATACTTCAATTAGTAATTTAAATAATGCAACTTCTTCTTATGAAACAAAAGGTAGAAGTATAGTATCAGGTTCATCTCAAATAGATGCTACTTTAACTACAAATTGGGCAACGGGTATCAAAACACAACTTAATAGTAATACGGTTATATCAGGTTCTTCACAAGTATATTCGGGTGTTAGTGGTGATATCACAATCGCTTCAAATGGTGTGGCAACTATTGCAGCAAATTCAGTTGCATTGGGAACAGATACAACCGGAGATTATGTTGCAAGTTTAGTAGCAGGTACTAATATTACCCTTTCGAATAATAGTGGTGAAGGGGCAACACCAACAATTGGTTTAACAAATAATTCTATTACAATTGCAGGTACTTCTACTTCATTGGGTGGTACTATAACATTAGCAACAATAACAGGTGGTAGTGGAATAGTTTCAGGTTCATCGCAAGTTACTTATTCATCATTGAGTGGCATCCCATCGGGCATAGTAAGTGGAGCAGCACAAATTACTCCATTGTTGCCAGCAGGAACTGTTTCAGGTTCTTCTCAAGTATATTCTGGAGTAAGTGGTGATATTACAATAGCATCTAATGGTGTAGCTACGATTGCAAATAATTCCGTTTTACTTGGTACTGATACCGTTGGTAGTTATGTTGCATCTTTAGTAGAAGGTACCGGAGTAACCATAACAAACAATAGCGGTGAAGGTGCAACACCAACAATTGCAATCGGACAAGCAGTTAATACATCATCAAACGTTCAATTCAACTCATTAGGTGTTGGAATGGCAGCATCTGCTACCGCTGGTAGAATTGATGCAACAAATGATATCGTAGCATTCTCATCTTCAGATAAAAGATTTAAAGATAATATCAAACCAATCGAAAATGCTTTAGAAAAAATTGAAAGTGTTGGTGGTTATGAGTTTGATTGGAAAGAAGAAAATAAAATTGAACATGGATATGATGGGCATGATATTGGTGTAATTGCACAAGAAATAGAAGCAATTGCTCCAGAATTAGTTCAAACTCGTGAAAATGGATATAAAGCAGTAAAATATGATAAGATTGTTCCACTCCTAATTGAAGCTATAAAAGAATTATCAGCTAAAGTTAAGGAATTGGAAAACAAATAGATATTTATATTAAGTTTAATAATAAACGTACTAAAAAAAAGGTAAACTAGATGGCACTTAAATTTAGACGTGGGACGACCGCACAACAATCAGGTTCGTTAGCATTCGGAGAACCGTATGTAAACACCACATTAGGAACGCTATTGATTGGTGGTCAAAATGGTGATATAGTATTAGCAACAACAGGTACAGGAAGTACTGGTAATTTCGGAGCAATTTCTGGTTCCGGATTAGATATTACAGGAAATGCAAACATTGGTGGTAATTTAACATTGGGTGGAAACATCACAATTGGTAATCAAACATCGGATGTTGTGAATGTTGTCGCTAATTTAAGTTCATCACTTATACCAGCAGAAACCAATGTATTTGATTTAGGTTCTAATACAAAAATTTGGAGAGACCTTTATATATCAACAGGCTCTATAAAATTTGTAGCAGGAACTACGGTTGTAAAAGAATTAACTTTAGCAACAATTACAGGATTGGAATCCGCAACAGGTTCATCAAACGTATCAATTACTAATTTAAATAGTGCAACGGCTAGTTTAAACACTTCGGTATCTAATTTAAATTCATTTAGTGCATCCGAAAATACAAAATCTTCTACGTTAGCAACTCTTACAGGTTCCTACGATACTAGACATACTACAATAGGAACTTACACTTCATCTTTGGAAACAAGAATGACAGCTGTAGGAACTGCAACAGGTTCATTGAATACTTCAGTTTCTAATTTAAATTCAACAACTGCAAGTTTAAACACTTCAGTAACCAACCTTAATTCATTCAGCGCATCTGAAAATAGTAAAGCATCTACGTTAGCTACATATACAGCATCAGTAGATACTCGATTTACTACATTGGGTACATATACTGCATCAGTTGATGCAAGATTTACAACTTTAGGAACTTACACTTCATCTTTGGAAACTAGGATGAGTGCAGTAAGTACATCAACTGCATCTTTAAATACATCCGTAACAAATTTAAATACAACAACCGCAAGTTTAAATACTTCGGTTTCAAATATTAACACTACTACGGCAAGTTTAAATACATCCGTAAGTAACATAAATTCATATACATCTTCATTAAAAACTGCTTTATCATTAAGTGGTGCGGATTTAACCGTATTGGGTAATTTGACTGTACAAGGTGATACAACTACACTTAATACTGCAAATCTTTTAGTAGAAGATAAACTCATTGAGTTAGCAATAGGAACAACATCATCTGCAGCAGCAAATGGAGCAGGTATCTATATTAGTGGTGCAAATGCAAGTATTCTTTGGGATGATACAGCTTCTACTTTGGATATTAATAAATCAATTGATATTGCAGGAAATATTACATTGACCGGAACGGTTGATGGTGTTGATGTTTCTGTATTAAATACAAATATTAATAGTTTTAGTTCATCTCAATTAACTCAAAATAGTGCATTAGCAACATATACCGGTTCTGCAAATACAAGATTTACTGAAATAGGTGTTGTAACAGGTTCATTAATCAGTTCAGCATCTGTTGACCAAAGTAGATTTACTACATTAGGTACAGTTACTGCATCTTATGATGGACGTTTCACAACATTAGCAACTTATACGGGTTCAGTTGAAGGAAGATTTTCAACATTAGCAACACTTACAGGTTCTAATAATACTAGATTAACAAATTTAGAAACAACAACTGCAAGTTTAAACACATCAGTAACTAATTTAAATTCATTTACTTCTTCAGAGAATACGAAATCTTCAACTTTAGGAACTTATACAGGTTCGGTTGATACAAGATTTACAACACTTGCAACTTTAACAGGTTCTTATGATACAAGACATACCACAATAGGTACTTATACATCTTCTTTGGAAACAAGGATGAGTGCTGTAGCAACTTATACGGGTTCAAATGATACAACTAATACAACGCAAAATACTAGATTAACTGCATTAGAAGCATCGGCATCTACAGCATTATCTACAAATAACTCACAGGCTACTTCAATTACAAACTTAAACTCTACAACTGCAAGTTTAAACACTTCGGTAACTAATATTAATTCATTTACTTCTTCAGAAAATAGTAAAGCTTCAACTTTAGCAACTTATACGGGTTCAGTTGAAACTAGATTTGGTACATTGGGTTCATTGAGTGGTTCGTTTGCAAGAACAAATTCGACAAACACATTCAATGGTGCACAGACAATAAGTGGTTCATTGACTGTAACGCAGGATTTTGTTGTATTGGGTTCATCTTCAATACAAAATATAAGTTCCTCAACACTTAACATAGGAACAAATTTAATCACAGTTGCAGTAAATCAACCATCTGTAAGATTTGGTGGATTAGCAATAATTGATAGTGGTTCAGCAGGACAATCGGGTTCATTACTTTATGATTCAGTAGAGGATGAATTTATATTTGTGCATAGAGCAGTTAGTGGTTCAGCAAATATAACATCATCTCACTTCTTAATGGGTCCTGAAACTGTAAATAATTTAGGAAACGAAACATATCTTACAAATAATAGATTACCAAAAGGGACAGGTAAAGAACATTTAAACGATTCACAGATTAGTGATGATGGAACAACTGTAACCATACCAGGTGCATTAACTGTGACAGGTAACATAACAGGTCCAATTAGAGCAACAAATGGTGTAGTATCTGGTTCAGCACAAATTAGTGGTACGGGTATTACTAATAATACTATAACAATAGCAGGTACATCAACTGCATTGGGCGGAACTATTACATTGGCTACAATTACAGGAAATAGTGGTATTGTATCAGGTTCATCTCAAATTACAGCAGGTTCAACTACAAACTTTGCAACGGATGTTAAAACACAATTAAATAGTAATACGGTTGTATCGGGTTCTTCACAAGTAATTGGTATATTAAGTTCATTGAACTCATATACTGCATCTAACGATACTACAAATACTTCACAAAACACTTCAATTACTAACTTAAATTCAACTACAGCAAGTTTAAATACTTCGGTTAGTAACTTGAACTCATTTAGTTCTTCAGAAAATAGTAAAGCTTCAACTTTAGCTACATATACAGCATCAGTTGATACAAGATTTACAACTTTGGGTACTTTAACTGGATCCTATGATACAAGACATACAACCATAGGAACTTACACTTCATCTTTGGAAACAAGAATGACAGCTGTAGGAACTGCAACAGGTTCAATCAATACATCGATTACAAATTTAAATTTAGCAACAGCAAGTTTAATTGTTGATACTAATAATTTAGAAACATTTACATCTTCATTCAATACTGCATTTGGATTAAGTGGAGCAAATGTGACAGTAAAAGGTAATTTGACTGTACAGGGTACAACTACTCAAATAGATTCGACCGTAGTAAATATAGCAGATAATATAATTCAACTTAACGGAACCGGTGCAACAAACGCAGGTTTGGTAGTTAGAGATGCAACAGCAGCAACTACAACTTCTGGTTCATTACTTTGGGATACTACAAATGATAAGTGGATAGCTGGAGCATTGGGTGCAGAAGATGATGTAGTATTAAGAACATTAGGACAAACACTTACAAACAAAACAATAAGTGGTGCATCAAATACACTTTCTAATATTGCAAACGCATCACTTACTAATAGTTCAATAACCATAGCTGGTACATCTACTGCATTGGGTGGAACTATAACAGCAGCTCAAATAGGAAACGCTATTGGAGCATTTAGTGGTTCAGCACAAGTAGCACACGACTCTACAACTGGGTATTCAGCAAATAGACATATAGACCACACAGCAGTAACAATTACCGCAGGTAGTGGATTGACAGGTGGTGGTGATATTTCTGCAACTAGAACCCTTTCAATAGCAACTGGTGGTGTAACAGATGCAATGTTAGCAGGTTCAATTTCTAATGGTAAATTAGCAAACTCAGCAATAACAATAGCAGGTACTTCTACTTCATTGGGTGGTACTATAACATTAGCAACAATAACTGGAAATAGTGGTATTATATCTGGTTCATCTCAATTAACAACTGATTTTGATAGTAGATATCTAAATACGGGTGGTGATTCCATTGTATCGGCTTCATCTCAAATATCACATGATTCTACAACCGGATATTCAGCAAATAGACACATTGACCACACAGCAGTTTCTATATCAGCAGGTAGTGGTTTAACAGGAGGTGGAGATATTAGTTCTACTAGAACACTTTCAATAGCAACGAGTGGAGTTACCGATGCGATGTTAGCAGGTTCAATTTCTAATGGTAAATTAGCAAATTCGGCAATAACAATAGCAGGTACATCAACATCATTAGGTGGTACAATCACATTGGCAACTATAACAGGAACAAGTGGAATTATATCAGGTTCTTCACAAATTAGTGGTTTAACAACTTCTAATTTAAGCGGAACAGCTGGAATTACAAACGGACAATTAGCAAATTCATCTGTTACCGTAACTGCAGGAACTGGTATGAGTGGTGGTGGTTCAGTATCATTGGGTGGCTCTGTAACTTTAACTAATGCCGGTGTAACTTCAGCAGTAGCAGGAACAGGTGTAAGTGTAAGTGGTGCAACTGGAGCAGTAACAATTTCTATTGGACAATCCGTAGCAACTTCAGCATCACCAACATTCGCAGGTTTAACAATTAATGGTTCAATCACAGCAACGGGTGATATTACAGCATATTTCTCATCCGATAAGAGATTCAAAGATAATGTACAAATTATTCCGGATGCATTAAGTAAAGTAAGAAAACTTAATGGTGTGACTTGGGAATGGAACGATTTGGTAGATGATGTAACAAAGCAATCACCAAATACAGGTCTTATAGCACAAGAAGTTCAGCAAGTATTACCGGAAGTTGTTAAAGAAAGAGGTGATGGGCATTTAGGTCTTGACTATTCAAAAATGATGGGTCTTTTAGTTGAAGCAATTAAAGAACAACAAAATAAAATAGATAATTTATCTATCGAAATAGAAAACTTAAAGAAGCAAAAAGGGTTATAATTTAATGTATGATGTTTATTACACAACCGCTGGAGGACCTTGGTTCAATAGTGGTGCAGATATATGGGTAACAAATTGGATAAAAGAAGTGGCACCACAATTAGAAGTGAAGCCACTTCTTCTTTTCCATAGAAAGAAACCGGATAATTACGAAGAATTTCCGATTGATGTAGAACACATTTGGGAAACTAACGAGTTAGAAATAGATAAAATTTTAAAGGGTGCAAGAAAAATACACATTCTTCACGGACACTATACACCAACAACAGCAATCCACAATAATTTAGAAAAAATTGATTCAATTGTATTTCATAATCTGACAAAAGTATCATTAGTTGGGCAAATGCAAAAAGATGAATACCTACATTGGTATGGAAATTGGGAATGGGAAGCTGAATTGATAAATAAAATTAAAAATAAAATTTGGGTAGGATTATATAATTTTCCATATCAAACCGAAAATCTTCATCATATTTCTAATTATTACGAATTTTCACATAAATTAGAATTAAAAGATAATTTAAAAATAGGATTTGCTGCAAGAGCAGAAGGTAGAAAAAATGTAGAATATATTGATGGATTGGATTCATTTATATTTACAAATTCGGAAACATTTAAAAAATATTATAGAGAAAAATATGGATATAAATTTCAAAAATCAAAAATATATCCGTTTAATTACAAAAATAAAGAAAGGTTCTACGGACTTGATTGGGGAATATCTCATTCTTGCTTTGAATATGAACCATTCGGATATGGAATATTTGAAGCAGTTGATTGGGGTAAACTTCCAATATTACATGAAAGGTGGCATGTTCCACTTGATTATAAATACAAAGCGTCTGACAAGGAATCATTTAAGCAGACCTACGAAACGCTTTGTAAAGATGATTACGAAACCCGTAAAAAGGAATTTGAAAAACTTAAAAATTGGATGATAGAACACTTTTCAAATAAAGAAGTGTGGAAACAAAAACTTTTAGATATTTATAATGGATTATAATCATTAATACATGGCAAGAACTAACTTATCATTAGGTAACTTATATAGAGCAGTAAGCGGTTC
>JACCDW010966355.1_pt1 | contig 27014 bp, 19 predicted proteins | sample 7449781 | NCBI WGS metagenome assembly JACCDW01 (sample SAMN15323449, study PRJNA562643) | freshwater metagenome | isolation source: river surface water | place: USA:Blue River Watershed | collected 2017-08-18
AGGCATTTGCTCTTACCGCACCTAAGTTTGTTTCAAGCAAAGGAATGTCTTCTGGTTTTGGGCTCGTGAACGGGTGGTGCATAGCAAACCAACGATCTTCTTCTTCGCCATACTCTAAAAGTGGGAAATCTAACACCCAAAGAGCCTTAAATTCTTCTGGGTTTCGTAAGCCTAAACGACTACCCATTTCTAAGCGAAGTTCGCTCATTTGCTTGCGAGCTTTGTTGGCTTCGCCCGAAAGTACTAAAATTAAATCGCCTTTTTCAGCTCCGCAACGCTCAGCCCAAGCCTTTAGGTCTTCTTCTGAATAGAATTTATCAACCGAAGATTTCAAGGTACCATCGGCATTATAACGTACATAAATCAAGCCTTTTGCTCCGATTTGTGGGCGTTTGATCCATTCTGTCAGTTCATCAATTTGTTTACGAGTATATTCGGCACAACCTTTGGCATTGATAGCCACTACCAATTCGGCTGAGTCGAAAACTTGGAAACCTTTGTTTTGTACAATATCTGTTAGCTCCACAAACTCCATTCCAAAACGAGTATCAGGCTTGTCATTTCCATACAAACGCATCGCATCGGCATAAGTCATACGAGGCACTTCGGGCATATCAATGTTCTTCACAGTTTTGAATAAGTGACGGATAAGCCCTTCAAACATATTCAAGATATCTTCTTGCTCAACAAACGACATCTCGCAGTCGATTTGAGTAAACTCTGGCTGACGGTCGGCACGTAAATCTTCATCACGGAAACATTTCACGATTTGATAGTAACGGTCGAAACCAGCCACCATCAATAATTGCTTAAACGTTTGTGGAGATTGTGGCAAAGCATAAAATTCACCAGGATTCATGCGGCTCGGCACCACGAAATCTCTTGCACCTTCGGGTGTTGATTTTATCAAAACTGGGGTTTCAACTTCGATAAAGTTTTGTGCATCCATAAAAATACGTGTTTGTTGAGCCACCTTATGACGCAACTGTAAATTCTGACGCACAGTATTACGACGTAAATCAAGGTAACGATATTTCATACGAATATCATCGCCGCCATCGGTTTCGTCTTGAATCAAAAACGGAGGTAATTTAGCAGGATTTAGCACTTCAAGCGAAGTAACTTTTATTTCTACATCACCCGTTTCTATTTTATCATTTTTCGAGATACGCTCTACTACTTCACCAGTAGCCTGAACCACAAACTCACGGCTCAATGTACGTGCCGTTGCGATAGCGTTTGCCTCGGTACTATTTTCGTTTAAAATTAATTGTGTGATACCATAACGGTCACGGAGGTCAACATAAATAATACCTCCTTTATCACGCACAACTTGTACCCAACCGCTTAATGTAACGGTTTTGTTCACATCAGAGATTCGTAGCTCTCCGCACGTATGAGTTCTTAACATTTTTCAGTTATCAATTATCAGTTATCAGTTATTGACGAGTTTTTTTATTGGCTCATCAATTTTTCTGCAAAAGTACGGATTTTTGCTGAATAGTAGGACAATTTTCCAAATTGTCCTCAGCATAAATACGAACAATTTAGAAAATCGTTCTACAATCATTTAAAAGCCGAAATCCCAGTAATAGCATGACCCAAAATCAATAAATGAATGTCGTGTGTACCTTCGTAGGTTACAACCGATTCGAGGTTCATTTGGTGACGCATGATTGAATATTCGCCCGTAATGCCCATTCCACCGTGAATTTGGCGTGCTTCACGAGCAATTTCGAGTGCCATTGCTACATTATTTCTTTTCGCGAGCGAAATTTGGGCGGTTGTTGCTTTACCTGTATTTTTCAGATTACCCAATCGCCAGCAAACCAACTGAGCTTTGGTGATTTCGGTGAGCATTTCAGCCAACTTTTTCTGTACTAACTGAAATGATGCAATCGGTTTATCGAACTGAATACGTTCCATTGCATATTTTCTGGCTGATTCGTAGCAGTCCATTGCCGCTCCCAACGCTCCCCACGCAATGCCGTAGCGGGCATTATCAAGGCACGACATTGGAGCTTTCAATCCATCGGCTTCGGGTAAAATATTTGATTTTGGCACTCGTACATTATCAAAAACCAACTCGCCCGTAATACTCGCCCGCAACGACCATTTTCCGTGAATTTCAGGAGTACTGAAACCATCCATTCCTCGTTCAACAATTAATCCTTTGATTCTACCTTGCTCATTTTTTGCCCAAACTACCGCCACATCAGCTCTTGGCGAGTTTGAAATCCACATTTTTGAACCATTCAGAATTACGTGGTCTCCATCTTCTTTAAAATTGGTTGTCATGCCGCTCGGATTCGAGCCAAAATCTGGTTCGGTGAGTCCGAAACAGCCTAAATATTCGCCACTACCGAGTTTTGGCAAAAACTTCATTTTTTGTTCTTCGCTACCGTATTTATAAATCGGAAACATCACGAGCGAACCTTGCACTGAGGCAGTCGAACGCATTCCCGAATCTCCTCTTTCAATTTCCTGCATCATCAAACCATACGAAATATAATCAAGGCTTTGTCCGCCATATTCAAGCGGAATCGTAGGCCCGAAAACTCCCATATCGCCCATTTTTTTGACGATAAACTCAGGAAATTCACAACGTTGAGCCGAATCTTCGATGATGGGGGAAATTTCTTTTTTCACGAAATCACGCACTGCCGAACGAATCATGAGCTGTTCTTCAGTGAATAAATCGTCTATTTGATAAAAATCGGGCGATTCGAATTCATCTTTTTTGCTTGAACGTTTGAAGTTTTGTTGAGAAGGAGTCATATCTTACAGAATTTTGGATTTATGATTTACGAATTACGAATGATTTTAAATAGAATCAGTTCTAAAAATCAATCCTAAACGTTATCAAAAATCTATGCTTGAGAACTATGAATAATATTTTGCAAAACAGCGGTTTATTGCTTTACAAAAATATGATTTTGCTTATGAAATAAAAAAGGGACTTTGTAAATAAGTCCCTTAGCTTTAAGATATAAGAAATTTATAAATCAATCACCACCTGATTTTTCAGAATATCCTCCATTGTTTCACGTTGGCGAATAAGGTGTGTTTGTCCGTTATAAATCAAAACTTCGGCTGGACGGAAACGTGAATTATAGTTTGAGGCCATCGAAAAACCATACGCACCTGCATTTTTTATCACCATTATATCACCTTCTTTTGTTTTTGGAAGAAGTCGGTCTTTACCAAAGGTATCAGTCTCACAGATGTAGCCCACAATATCATACATTTCTTTCTCTTCGCCATCCAAATTTGAGCCATTGATGATTTCGTGATAGGCATCGTACATCATCGGGCGAATTAAGTGATTTAAACCAGAATCTACACCGATAAAGTTACGGGCAGGATTATGCTTCACCACATTTGCTCGCACCAACAAATAACCACTTTCACTTACCAAAAACTTACCTGGCTCGAACCAAAGTTCTACTTCACGACCCAGTTTTTCACAGAATTGATTGAAAACTTTTACGACTTCTTTACCCAGTTTTTCCATATCAGTAACGTGGTCGTCTTCTTTGTAAGCTACTTTAAAGCCCGAGCCTAAATCTATGAACTGAATATTTGGAAAATACTTAAACGTAAGGTCGAAAAGCTTTTCGGCAGCTTCGATAATTACATTAGCATTTTTGAAATCTGAGCCCGTGTGTTGGTGCAAACCTACCACATTGAGGTCATATTTCTGCACAAGGGCATTGATTTCCTCGGCCTGCTCAATCGAAATACCAAACTTAGAGTCTTTGTGTCCCGTTGAAATCTTGAGCGTTCCACCCGCCATAATATGCGGATTGATTCGCAAACAAATCGGAAAACTATTGCCGTAAATTTGACCAAATTTTTCGAGCAATGGCAATGAGTCAAGGTTCATTCGTAAACCCAACTCAACGGCTTCTTGCACTTCCGAAAAAGCGACACCACTTGGTGTGTACTGAATCTGATGTGGCTCATAGCCTGCCAAAATAGCCAAATGAGCCTCTTGCATAGAAACCACATCAATGTCAACGCCATTTTTACGCATCAATTTCATGATACTAACGTTGGTCAGTGCCTTACACGCATATTTTATTTTAAGATTCGTACCTGCAAATGCCGTACGCATCTTAGAGATTTGTTCCTCGATTTTATGCCCGTCATAAACATAAACGGGTGTTCCGAATTGCTCGGCTAAGGCTTCAACGCCAATATTTTGTATAGAAAACATTAAACACAAGAATTACGATTTACGAGTGCGGATTGACGAATCGCACATTACATAAACCAATTATAATCAACAAATTACTCTTCAAACTTACTATTACTTGAGAAAAGTCGAAGATTAAAACGGCAAATCATCTTTGTCGCCTTCGGCTGAAACAGCAAATTCTGACGCTACCGATGTTGGTTGAGCAGGAGCAGCCGCTCTAAAAGGAGCTGGTGCAGGAGCTGACTCTTCAGCACCACCAGCCAATTCGATTTTCCAAGCTTTTAAATCCGTAAACCAACGACCATTATATTCACGACTTTCAGCATCGAACGACACTAAAAGTTCGTTTCCTACTGTTAGAAATGTTTCATTAAATTTATCTCCCCAAATCGTAAGGCACACTTTCTTTGGGTATTGTCCATCTGTTTCTATTACAAAATCTTGTTTTTTCCAAGGTCCATTTTTGCCTTCGCCCGATTGCACAGCTAATACGTGAATAAGTCTTCCTTTGATTTCCATTTTAAAATTTAATAAAAGTTTCCACAAAAGTACGCCTAATCTTTGAAATCGAAAAGTAAAGAATAAAGGATATACGAATAGAACTATAAATTGGAAGTTTTACAAAACATTAATACGGGCTTTTAAAATAATCCTGTAAATTTGAATCCTTGTTACACACTTTTTAATTAAAGTGAAAAAAATAATTAACCATCAGCATGAGAAAAATCTTCATTTTAGTTTTATCATTTTCTATTCTTTCTATTTCTTCTTTCGCTCAAATTCAATCTGGACCGATGCTTGGGTATTCAGAAATGAAAGAAGTATTGCTTTGGATACAGACCCAAAAAGAAGCCAGTGTAAAGTTTGTATATTGGGACAAAGAAAACCCAACCATAAAGTTTTCGACTGAAGAAGCCAAAACTAATAAAACCGATGTTTTTGTAGCAAAATTGATTGCTGATAAGGTTTTGCCAGGAAAAAAATACGCTTACGAGGTTTATGTCGATAAAAAGAAAGTAAACCTTAGCTATCCGCTCGAATTCCAAACCCAAACTCTTTGGCAATGGCGAACTGACCCGCCAGCCTTCAAATTTGCCGTTGGAAGTTGTGCTTATGTTAATGAAGAGGCCTTTGACCGCCCTGGAAAACCGTATGGTTCTGAATATGAAATTTTTACGAGTATCTATAAATCAAAACCCGATTTTATGGTTTGGGGTGGCGATAACCTTTACTTGAGAGAAGCAGATTGGAATACCAAAACAGGTATTTTACACCGATATACCCACACTCGCTCGTTGCCTGAGATGCAACCGCTTTTGGCAAACGTACATAATTATGCCATTTGGGACGACCACGATTTTGGTCCAAACGATTCTGACCGTGGTTTTGTGAGTAAACAGCAAACACTCGATGCGTTCAAACTTTTTTGGGGAAATCTAAATTATGCTTTTGATAATGAAGGTGTTACGGGTTCATTTCAGTGGGCTGACTGCCAGTTTTTCTTGGTTGACGACCGTTGGTGGAGAACGCCTAATGACCGCACGACTGGCTCGAGGGATTATTTTGGACAAAAACAAATGCAATGGTTAATTGATGCGATGAAATTCTCGAATGCTCCATTTAAGTTTGTAGTTGTGGGTGGGCAAGTCGGAAATCCTGCTAAGATTTTTGAGAACTACGCAAACTATGAAGAAGAACGCAATCAGTTCTTTGATTTAATTACGAAAGAAAAAATTCCAGGTGTAATATTTATTAGCGGCGACCGCCATTGGACAGCCCTCTGCAAAACCGAACGTGCAGGCACTTATCCACTGTATGATTTAACCGTTTCGGCACTTACTTCTGGCCCATCTGGCCCTGTAAAAGAAGAAAAAGATACGCCTTATGTAGAAGGAACAAGCGTGACCAAACATAACTATGGACTATTGGAAGTTTCTGGAAAAAGAAATGACCGAGTTTTGAAAATAAATGTTTTGGACAAGGATGGAAAAGAGATTTGGACAAAAGAAATTAAAGCAAGCGAATTGAAATGATAGGACTTGAATACACCTCATCCCAACCCTTCTCCTCGCAGGAGAAGGGCTTTAGAAAACAGAATTTAATAACTTTGCGTGTAGGGGGGAGAGGGTTAAATGTAGTGCGTATTATTACAACACTATTTTTTTTATTTATATTTTCAACGATACAAGCCCAAAAACTCTACACGGATAAAGGGCAGGTGTTTGACTTTAAAAGTTTGAAGAAAAACAAGGCGTCAATCATTGTTTTCTTTGACCCAGAGTGTCCTATTTGTGAAAAATACACCAAAAATCTGACCGAAATGGATAGAAAATTCAGTAAAGAGAAGATTGAATTATACGTAGTTTATCCATTCAAGGTACTTGGAGCAAAATCATTGTCAGAGTTTAGAGAAGAATATAAATTTGATTTACCAATCATTTATGACCCAAACCGAAAGTTGCTCAAAAAACTGAAAGCCAATTATTCTCCCGAAGTTTTTCTGCTTGATAATAAGCGTAAAACACTCTATCACGGAGCGATTGATAATTGGTTTTATGGTCTGGGAAGAAACCGTGCCGAGCCAACCGAGTTCTACTTATTAGATGCCCTAAACGCATTTAAAAGTAATCAAACTATCAAGATTAAATATGTAGAACCAGTCGGCTGTATGCTTTAAAACTATTTTTGTTCGACGTTTTCGTCACCTTCTTTGTAATCGAGGTAATACAAAACTAAGTTAAACATTTCGTCTTTTGTTCCCCAGCCGTAGCCAATATCGCGTGGTGGGTTGTACGGATTTTCGGGATTTTCGGCAGTATTATCGTATGTTCCTTCTACTATGAAAGTTGAACCAGCGGATACTTTTAGTAATTTTTTAAACTGATAAGTCATCTGCCAATTAAAGTCCCAATTGTCAATCTTTACTAAGTTTATCACCTCTCCGTCAGGCGTAATCACGAAAGCACGGAATGTTTTACCTATCAGGTGCATGTGCGGAAGCACCGAAATCAACGACATTGGTTTATCAATCTTTTTCGAGATGAAGAACGTAGCCTTCTGCCCTGCTTTTATCAAAAATGGTTTGTTTGAAATATCATTGTCACGCAAAGTAAAATTCCTTACCTCACGTTCGATTTTCTCTTTCGCAAAATATAACTGAATCTCCGATTGGTCGGTGTCAGGCACGGGCGATGGTGCATAGTGCATATTAAGCAGAAAATCAGCGTTCGCATTAAGTTTTATACCTGTTCCTTTCGGAAAACTAATCTTATCATTTCCTGGCACCCATCCGTACAAAAATTCTTCTTTCAAAGCGGTTTTTTGAAACTCATACACTTTGGGGTCAGTTTCTGATAAACCATCAATACCTCTGATAGTATTAGTGGTATCAACCATTAGTCGGCTATGATGGACTACTTTTTTATTGCCTGCCGTAAACCCAATGGCTGTAATATATTCATCTCTCGGCGTATTACTCGGTAAACTAAAAAAACGAAAATCTTCTAAATTCTCTCCCGAAATCGGGTATGGTTTATTCATTTTCAAAACCAAATCAGGTTTTATTAAATCTGATTCTATTGACTGTTGGCTAATATCTGTTGACTTCAAAACACCCTCTTTCAGCCCTCCTTCAATCCAAAGCTTTATCTTGGTTATTTCGCCGACTGTTAGGCCTCGCTCATTTAAATAAGCTTGAAATTGACGGTCGGCAGGAAACGGTGGCATATAACGACTTTCAGTTACTTTACCAATAAATTTAGCTCGCTTGGATACGTCTTCATAGGTTAGCAAATTAAATGGCCCCGATTTATTGGGTTGGTGACAAGGTGTACAGTTTTTGTGGATGATTGGGGCAATATGCTCATGAAAATTAACTTCTATAGCTTTTTGGGCATCAACAAGCAAGGAATACAAAATTCCTATCACAAAAAATGTATATCGAAAATTTCTCATAAATATTTAAACGAAAGAGCAGACCATTTTGTAATAGTCTGCTCTTTCAAAATTATACAATTTGTAAACAAATCCAATTATTTAACACTAAATCCTAATTGGCAGTTAGAGTTAGCTTCAGAAACTGAAGTTGGGTCAGCACAAATTGAATCTGGATTCCAAGTATTAAATACTTGACCATCTGTTGTATAAAGAATCCAAGTTAAAATAAATGAATCAGAAGCAACAGCACCATAAGTAGCAGTTTCTGCTGGTCTCAACCAAGCGTTAGTTGGGCGAGGTCTTGCAGGGTTGCTAAATACGTTTACCGAATTTACTTTGTCATACTTCACAGTAGCTGTTTTGTACGCATCATAAATTTGTTGAGGTGTGATACTGAATGTATTCCATTGACGGTTAGCAGCAGGTGCAGAGATTGTAGTAATCAATTTACCTTTACCATTTCCGCTCAAATCGGCAACTTTAGGGTTACCATCTGGGTCATTGTAAGATTCCAACATTCTTACATAGATTTCAATTTTGTTTACAGTCAATTTATTATCCAAAGAAACCCAACGAGTTTTGAAATCAATTTTTGCTGAATTTTGAGCCGCTTTTGGGAATGTTTTTGCGTTGTCAACTTCATACGGTTGAGGTCTTGCAAGTAAATTTCCGTTGAAAGCAATACCATCAAATACCGTAAATGCGTGTACACCTGGTAAGAATGTTGGTAATGGGTTCAATGATTCATCTCTACACGCACTGATGGCAAATAGTAGAGCACTAACTATTGTCAAACTTAATATTTTTTTCATTTTAAGTACCGTTTTAAAGTTTTTAATGAGATTTTGATTTGAGATATGAGACATTCATACGCTTGGTATTTTGTCTCATACCTACTACCTCACATCTATTTTAGAATTCCCATTTGAGTTTAACTTTATCCCAGAATACAGGGTCTCTGTCAAAGATAACTTCAGTTAATTTTGGAGTTGCATTTGGGTTCAAAGTACCTTCTTGTGAAGGGTAAGGTAAACGCAAAGCATACTGTCTCGGTGGCTTAATAATTGGGTTATTAACTTGTGAAGGGAAACCAGTACGACGCATTGAGTTCCAGATTTCCATACCTTGTCCCCAAGACGAATACCATAATTGTTTCGCTACAACGTTTAATTTTGCAGTATTTGACGGAGCCGCATCATATAATTTTATTTGAGCCGCTACATAATCATTAATATAAGCTGCTGTTGGAGCAACCGCATTAGCTGCATCAACTTTAGCACCGAGAGCAACCACACGAGCAATATGCTCTCTGATAGCCGCTTCAAAAATAGCTTTCGCATCTCCCGCAGCACCACCATCCAAGATAGCTTCAATTTGGTAGTACTTAGTGTTATTACTTGTAAGCAAAGGCCAAATACCGTTACCTGAACCTCTACCACCTGTCAACGCTCTTGGAGTTACGTTACGACCACCAAAAAGACCACCAGCAGGATAACAACCAGGAGCTGTACGCAACGCACCATCTTGTGGCACACCCGTGTTATCTCCTCTGTCACGGCCAAAGAAACCAGCGATATATTTCAAGTCAGCTGCACTTGGAGCAGAACCAAAAACAGTAGCCCATTTAGCTAAGAAAGAAGGCTTACGCACTAAGTAAGTACCACCGTAAGGAATTGTACCTCTATCAGTTGGGTTGCTTGGGTCAAGAACTGTTTCTGTTTGACGGTAGAAATAATAATCTAAACGTGGGTCTTTGTTGAAAATCATCTCTTCCATTAATTGGTGTGCTGGATACGCAAAACCATTATCAGCTAAATAAGCTGATTGGAACCATGGATGACGACCTTCTGGAGAAGATGCAGTACTGAAGTTATACGTAAAGTCATCAGCAGCAGATGTTATATACCCACCAGCAGCGATAGCAGCAGCTAATTCGGCATTACCATTGGCACGACCTTTTCTTGCATTCAACAATAATTTAATCTTAACCGATTTGGCAAATCTAATCCACTTTGCTACTGAACCACCATACATAAAGTCAGCAGAAGCAGTAAGTGGTTCAGCAGTACCTTTCGAAAGGTTAGCTACGGCTTCATCACACAATTTAATCAATGACTCATAAATATCTGAGTCTTTATCAAACTTAGGCGTTGTAATCGCATCATCAGCATTACCTTTCCAAGCTTCTGAGTAAGGACAATCGCCAAAAGTATCTACAAAGTTACCCATTGCAAATGCTTTCATTGCTTGAGCTACTCCTAAATAATGTGGGCTATTTGTACTGGCTTTAATGATAGCCTCAACGTTATTCATATTACGGTAAAAACTGTTCCAAGTACCGTTATATGATTGATTGTTTAGGTCAAAATTATCAGCACTACTCAATAATCCTGCAAAACCCATGGCATTGTCATTTACAGCAGTAATAGCATTTACTACCGCAATCTCAGCCGTTGGTAACAAAAGTCTTGATGAGGCCACCGTTGGACTGTTCGGGTCTTTGTTGATGTCCAAATCTGTTAAATCACAAGCACTCAACAAGCTAATTAAGCCTGTAGTAAGTACTATTTTTGATATGTATTTTAATTTCATTTCTATTTACGATTTTTGGTTAGCTTATTAGCTGTTAGTTGTTAGCAATTAGCTATTAGTCATTAAAATAATTGTCTCTTCAAGCCTTATTAAATTTTATAACTTGGCCTATATCATTTCTAACTAAACGCTTTACTTATATCTAAAAGCCCAAATAAATTAGAACGATACTGATAAGTTAGCACCAAAACGACGAGTTGATGGAGCTGCACCTAAGTCAAAACCTTGGATGTTTGAATCAGCAAAGTTTGACAATACTTCTGGGTCGAAGTTCAAGCCTGTCAACATGTTTGGAGATTTAAACCACAAGTTTCTTCCTGATAATGAAACTCTCAAGCCACCAATAAATGGTAACGTTTTCTTCAAGAAAGCTTTAGGAACGTTGTATCCTAATGAAACTTCACGTAAACGAATGGTTGTAATATCGTAGATGTTAGTTTCGTCAGCACCATAAGCACCGTATCCGTTTGAGAAGTGCGATTGGAACGCAGTCATTGGAATAGTGTTTTTGATTGTTTTACCCGACTCATCTAACAATGGTTTGTAAGTTTGAGGGTCACCCAATACACCAGGAATTACACGCATACCTTCACGGTCTTCAGAGAACTTCAACTGGCCTCTCAATAATAATGAAGCTGCAGTTGCCGAGAACATGCTTCCGCCCGCACGGTAATCCATCAATACTGACAAGTTGAATCCTTTGAAGCTAAATGTGTTTGTCCAACCCACAGTAAACTTAGGAGCTGGGTTTGCTAAGATTTGAGAGGTTGGTTCTTGTAATGGTAAACCAGTAGTTGGACTAATCAATACGTTACCTTGGTCGTCACGAGCATTACGTGAACCATAAATCATACCGTAAGGAAAACCATTGCGGTGCATTGTACCAGTAGAAGAAAGACCAGTACCACCTAAGAATAATTCACCTGATGGACCAGCATCAACAACTTCCGAACGAAGACGAGTATAAGCAATGAATGAGTTCCAAGTAAAGCCATTGTTTAACTTAACAGGAACTAAATTTAAGCCTAACTCCCAGCCTCTGTTGATGATTTTACCTGCGTTAGTTGCTTTAAAGTCAAAGCCTGATGATGTTGGGATACGAGCCGTTACAATCAAGTCAGTTGAAACACGATTGAAGTAAGCAAGGTCAACACCAATTCTACTTTTGAAGAATTGTAATTCTGTACCAACTTCATATTCAGTTGTAAACTCTGGCTTCAAGTTAGCGTTGCTAAGTGTTGAAGGAAGTCTTGTAGCCGAAATTGGAGCTGCATTAAAGTATTGTACTGCAAAGTTATAAGAAGTAAATACTTGATATGGGTCTGCATCTTTACCAACTTTCGCTACGTTTGCACGAATCTTACCAAAGTTCAAAATGTTTGTTGGTAATTTAAACGCTTCAGTAAAGATGAATGAACCACTCACCGATGGATAGAAATAGCTGTTATTTGATTTTGGTAATGTAGAAGAGTGGTCATTACGGATAGTTGCTGTCAAGAAAGCATAGTTGTTATAAGATGCACCGTATTCAGCAAAGAAACCATAGAGACGACGCTTGCTTTGGAATTCTGAAGCAAACTGCGTGTTTGTACCACCCAAAATCAACAAGTTAGGGTCAATGATAGTTTGACCTAATAAACTGCTGATATTTCTGTAACGTTGGTTAGCATTGAAACCAGCTAATAAACGCATGTTGATTTTCTCGCTGATGTCTTTGTTAGCCGATGCTAAGAAAGTGAAATCTAATTCTGTGTTAGTAATATCACGACGAGTAACTTGACCTAACGGAACCGAGTTACCACCTGGGCGATAAACTTCTCTACGAGTTTCATCATACGTATTGATACCACCTTTAGCTGTCAAGTTTAACCAAGGAGCTACATCATAAGTCAAGGCCATGTTACCGAATGCACGATTTACCTTACTTGTATAAGTATTGTATTTTGCTGTCCAGAGTGGGTTATCTAATGCACGATAGAATACGTTAGCACCAGTTACTGGGTTTTCGAATGGAAGACCATTCAAATCGAAGTTACGTGGTAAGTAGAACAAACGAGAGTAGATTGAACCAGAAGCAGCCAAACCACCGTAGTCAGCAAAATAACCAGCACCCGATTGTGGTGAGTTTTGGTTTGTGCTTACGTAGTTAACGTTACCACTCAAATTCAATTTATTGGCTAAAGTAGCATTACCACCGAAGTTCAATGTAGTACGGTCAGCGCCTGAGTTCGGGATAATACCTTGGTTTGTCATGCGTGATGCACCTGCACTGATAGTAGTTTTATCGCCAGTTGAGCTAATGTTAAAGCTATTTTCAATTACATGACCACGACGGAAGAATCCACCAATAATATCGTAAGGCTTCAATTCGTACGGAACTGCGTTTCCATTGGCATCTAATAATTCAGGGAAAGCTGTTTTATAACGAGCCGCACCGTAAGCAACACCTGTGATTGGGTTTGGTACGTATCCAGCTGCGTAGTTACCATCAATAATTTTTGAATAACGCTCAAATCCTAACGATTGGTTGATACGGTCAACTTCCGCTGGGAAAGCAGAACCCCAGTTACCGATAAATCCACCATTGTAAGTTTGGTTAGAACCTTGTGTATATGAATCTTGGTAATCTGGAACAGTAGAGATTTTTTCAGTAGAATATGAAGAGTTATAAGTTACTTCTAAGCCCTTCTTAGCATTTTTGCTACCAGCTTTTGTTGTGATTACAACCACACCATTGGCAGCACGAGAACCATAAAGAGCAGATGCAGCAGCACCTTTCAAGATAGTCATTGACTCTACGTTGTTGGGGTCAATATCATATGCACGGTTTGAAGTTACTGTATTTTGGTTAAAACCATCAGTTGCATTTACCGAGTTATCGAAAGGAATACCATCTACTACGAATAATGGTTGGTTATTACCAGCAAATGAGTTGGCACCACGAATCGTGATACGAGTTGCTTGTCCTGGAGCACCACCACCTGAGATAATGTTTACACCTGGCACTTTACCATTTAAGGCACGCAAGGCATCTGGCTCCGAACGTTGTTGAAGAGATTCGGCGTTTACGTTAGATACCGCATAAGCCAAAGCTTTTTTCTCACGTTGAATACCAATAGCTGTTACAACAACCTCCGATAGTTGTTTTGTGTCAGCACCTAACGAGATGTTTACTACTGACTGATTTCCAAGTTTTACTTCTTGGGTGTTCATACCCACAAAACTGAACACTAATGTACTTCCAGCAGGAGCTTCAATAGAGTAGTTACCCTCTATGTCAGTCTGTGACCCTTTTGAAGTACCTTTTACTTGTACCGTTACACCCGGCAATCCTGAGCCATCATCCGATGACGTTACTTTACCAGTTATCTTCTTGCCTTGTGCCATTACAGCAAAAGACATGATGACACCCAGCAAACTAAGAAGTAGATTCTTCTTCATGTACATTTTAGTTTAGGTTATTAAATGATAATTAACTGTTACAAAAATACTTATTTTAAATAGACAATAAAACAGTACTCGTGTAGTTTCTTGAATTAAACATATAACAATTTTCAGAAACGGCGAAATAAATTTAGTATTTTTCAGAACATTCTTAATATAGTTAATTTTATTATAAAATAAATACAATAGTTCTGTTATATTTTACAATCCTATCAATACTCCAAATATATTTTGGCATATACCTCTTTATACCTAATTTTTATACGACTAATAATGCTAAAATTAAGTACTTTTACTCAGGCGTATATAAGAACAAAAATTCTTAGAAAAATACAATTAAAAAAAGTTTCAAATTAGTATGCAAAACGACTATTATGTAATATTATTTCGACAAATGTACTTTTTTCATATATATCATTTCACAAAAAATAGACATTACTAATGTAATATTCTGCACGTATATATAAGCAATCATAAAATACTTCAAGATTATTCTCAGGATTTCTATACAAATACTTAAATTGTACTTTTCTAAGATGCCCTTAAAACCATCATAGGGTTATAACCCCTGCCTGAGCAAGGGTATTCAGGTCAAATAATGTATAAAAAAACACCTATTTATAAACCTTTTAAAATCTATAAAATGCGTTTTTGAACTCATGGATGCGTTTCTGTACGTTTTCAGATAGGAGAAAACACGGTTCTTGAGACTAAAAATAACTGCGTAAAAAGTACCTGTTTTTATCTCATTAGTAAAATCCTTAATTTGTACTATTTCTAAAGGAGTTTTACGGTTAGCTACAAAATACTTGTTTAAAAACAAAAAAAACGCCGTATGAAGCTCATACGGCGTTTTAAAACGGATTTTATAAATACTCGCTCAATTATGGGTTCTGTACACAGTCTTTATTCACCGCTAATTCGGTCGTTGGAATTGGCCAAACATACTCCGATTGAGTTGGTGAAACAGCATTTACAGGACCTTTCGCAGGGAATGGTGAGTTAGTACGAGTGATATCGAACGAACGAACTCCTTCGCCCAAAAACTCAATTCTTCTTTCAGTCAAAATAGCTGTAATTAAGTCAGCTTTGGTTGCTGGAGCTAAAACTGAGCCTTTCGAACGGCCACGAACTGCATTCAATAATGCTACCGCAGAAGCATCAACACCCGTTGCTAAACGAGCTTTTGCTTCAGCATAACTCAATAAAACCTCTGCATAACGCATCACAGGAACCCAGTCGATGTACGGAGAACCACCTGGGAATTTAGTCAAATAAATACGTGTACCATTAACCGAAGTAAGTTTCTTGCGGTCGTCGGTATCGGCAAAACTTGTCGAACCATAAATTCCTGTTGGGTTCAACGAAAACTCACCGCCACCCACTGGACCAGCTAAATAATAGAATGCTAATTGGTTTTGAGTTCCTGGTACGTCGTTGGTAGCCATTGGCATCGACAAAATAGACTCAAGGGTACGGTAATTGGTAAAGATTGCTGCAAAGTTTGCATTCAATTCATGACCTACACCCGATGCCGCTTTGAAAGGAGCCGCCGCTGGAACGATTTTCGCAGCTTCGGTTGCTAATTCAGCATATTTACCCATGGCTAAATACACCTTTACTTTTAAAGCAATAGCTGTATTTTTATGAGCTCTCGTTACGTTCAAATCTTGTGAAGCGTAGCTTGCTGGCAAATTAGTTTCGGCAAAATTCAAATCATCCAAGATTTGAGCATAAACTTCTGCAACTGTCGAACGCTTCAAGTTATTTGAGTTACCTGCACCTGTTTCGCCTTTCAAGCGTAATGGTAAACCAAGCGATGCCCCATTATCTTTTGTATAAGGCTGTGCATAGATATTCAACAAAGAGAAATAACTCAATGCTCGCAAGAAACGAGCTTCACCTTTATAGTTAGCCACTTTATCCGAAGCAATTTTTGCAGGAGCTGCATCAACTTTATCCAAGAATAAATTCATATTGTTGATGGCTGCGTAAGCACTTGACCAAAGGTTGTTTACTTCGTTTGAAGAAGCATTGATGGTGAAGTTCCAAGTCTGAAGACCCGTTACACCATTGTTTGTTTGATTCAAAAACTCTTCACCTCTGATATCATTATAGATAAAATAACGACCACCTAAGAAGTTACCATTTTTTACACCACGATAAAGGCCATTCACTAATGACTCAATTCTATCAGGAGTATCATAAGCACTCAAATCTGATACCGATGTCTTCGGAACTGGGTCGAGCAAATCTTCCTTACAGCTACTTATCGAAAATGCCAATAGGGCAGTGACGAGTAGTTTTGTATATATTGTATTTTTCATAATATTAAATTTCGATAATTAGAATGTTAGACTTAAACCACCAGAAAATGTTCTTGCTTGAGGAATTGAGTTACGGTCGATACCTGGAGCCAAGTTTGAGTTACCATTTGATGATGTCTCAGGGTCGGTACCAGAGTATTTTGTAAGCATGAACGCATTCGTCACTTGAGCAAATACACGGGCATTCGTTAACTTAATTTTGTTGATAACGTTTGCTGGTAAGTTATATCCTAAAGCGATGTTACGACACTTGATGAAATCGCCTTTCTCAACATTGTTTGAAATTGGGAATGACGAACCATTAGAGATATTATCGCCATAGACTACTCTTGGCCATGAACCATTCGTGTTTGTTTCGGTCCAACGGTCTAAGATATCAGCTGCATTGTTCCAGAAACGTTGGTCGTGCAAACCTGCTTTTGTTCCGTTATAAACATAGAATCCAGCTGAGTAAATCAAGCTAATAGATAAATCAAATTTCTTGTAGCTAAAGTTATTATCCCAACCACCGTAGAATTTAGGAATCGTATTACCCATAATCTTAGAATCAGCAGCAGCCGTGATAGCTGGTGCAGTTGTTCCATCAAGGAATGTCCAACGGCTTTTACCAGTAGCAACCGCATGAGAATATTGTACTTCTTGGCCCTTACCATTAACATAGATACGTTGTCCAGTTGCTGGGTTCACGCCTCTTGTTTCAACAACATATAAACTACCGAGAGCATAACCAACTCTTGTAATATTGGCAGTCTCTAATTGCGTTACACCAAAAATATCAGAGTTACCCTCTGCTAAAGCCGTAACTTCGTTTTTCTGTGTTGCGAAGTTCAAAGTTGTATTCCATCTGAAAGCCTTATTGTTGATAACAGCTCCGCTAATCGAGAATTCAACGCCTTGATTATACATCGAACCAACGTTTTTAGCAACTGAGTTTCCTGGTACACCCATTGAAGGTGCTAATGGAGAGTTAAGAATCAAGCCATCAATGTTATTTTTATAGTAAGTCAACTCACCTGTAAATCTATCTTTCAAGAATCCGAAGTTCAAACCGATGTCCAATTTTGTACTTGTCTCCCATTTCAAATCAGGGTTACCTGCTTGCGAGAAATACAAAGCTGGAGCCGAACCGCCGTAATTACTGAAATCATATAAACTTAATGATGCGTAATCGCTGATACCCGCATTACCTACTTTACCATAGCTTGTTCTCAATTTCAAGGTAGATATTTTGTCACCAAGAGCATCCTTAAAGAATGTTTCTTCCGAAAGATTCCAACCAGCAGAAACACCATAGAAATTACCGAATTTCTTACCAGCAGCTAATGCCGATAACCCATCACGACGCAAACTTGCTGTGAAATAATAACGCTTAGAGAAGTCATACGTTAAACGTCCGAAATATGACTTGAAGCCATTCTCCGTAAAGAAGTTAAATGGTGGGTTGTTATTTACAGTATAGTTTCCTTCGTAAGTATCAAAGAATGGGTCAGCTACTGTCTGACGTGAACCACTCCACATATTACGTTTTGTGTATTGTTGTTCTGTACCAAGCGTTGCACTTACAGTGTGTTTTTCGGCAAACTTCTGGTTGAAGTTCAAATAGTTTTGCCATGTCCAGCGTGTGCTTTTGTAAAGGTAGTTACTTGCTATACCTTTTGCCGCAAAACCATCACCGTGAATTGGATTGTTGAAGGTACGTGAATCAACCGTTTGGTTATCAATACCATAATCCGTGCGGAACGATAAATTTTTAGTAAAATTATAAGTAGCATAAACATTCGATAAGAAACGGTCGGTTTGTGCCGATGCCTTATCTAAATCGAGTAATACAACAGGATTGTAGAAACCACTACGGTCTTTATTCAATAAGTTACCTGGGCTATTAGCCAATGCACCAGTAGTATTGATATTATATGAGCCATCTGGTAAATACGCTGGAACGTTTGGAGCAGTAACTAATGGCACACGACCCAAACCACCCGTGTTGAAGTTTGTACCTTGTAATGAACCACTGTTTGGAGAGAAGGCATCTGACGAACTGTAAGTTACGTTGGCACCAAAAATCAACTTCTCAGTTACGTTATGACTGATGTTCAAACGAGCATTTTTACGCTCAAATGTATTCTTTTTCAAGAAACCTTCTTGGTTTGTGTAACCACCCGAGAAATAGTAAGAAGACTTAGGCGTAGCACCAGAAATATTGATGTTGTGGCTTTGTTGGAAACCTGTTTGGAAAACATAATCATACCAATTAGTATCATAAGGTTTGCCATTCGGGTCTAAGTTTTCAAAATAAAGTGGGTTATACGCCTGACCCGCCAATGTAGCTCTGTTTTTCTCCGCTTCATTTTTCATCATGATGTATTCTGAAGCATTCAACAAATCGAAAGTTCTGTAAGGTTTTGTCCAACCAAAGTTCGAATCATACGTAATCGTTGATTTACCTGCTTTACCTTTCTTCGTTGTAATTACCAATACACCATTGGCTGCACGTGAACCATAGATAGCCGTAGCTGCCGCATCTTTCAAGATGTCGATAGTTTCGATGTCGTTTGGATTGATGTCTGACAATGGGTTTGAAGCAATACCACCTGGGCCTACCGAACCTGCATCTTGCGAAAATACAATTACTCCATCAACAACGATTAATGGATATGAACTCGAAGTAATTGAGTTAAAACCACGTACTCGAATAACTGGTGGGTTATTCAATAAACCATTAGGAATATTGATATTTACACCCGCAGCTTTACCCGAAAGTAATTGGTCAAATGATTGAGCTGGAATTGATTTGATGGCATCGCCTTTGATAGTCGAAACGGCCGATGTTACATCTTTACGGTTTTGAGTACCGTAACCTACTACTACCAATTGCTCTAATTGTACGCCATCATTGGCCAATGTGACGTTGATTACAGATTTGCCACCTACTGGCACTTCTGTAGTTTGCATACCAATGAAACTAAAAACCAAAGTTTCGTTGGCGTTGACGTCAATCGCAAAATTTCCGTCGTTGTTTGTTTGTGTACCCTTTGTTGTACCTTTTACTTGTACTGATACACCCGGCAATGCCGAACCATCATCCGATGATGTTACCTTGCCAGTAACCCTTTTGCTTTATGCCAATACGGCAAAAGAAAAGAGTAATCCCAGCATACTAAGAAGTAGCTTTTTCTTCTTCATTTAGTTTGTTGTTTTGGTTAATAAAAAAATACTAACACAAAAATACTCACTATTTTAAATAATATTATTAAATATGGTTTTTTTCTAATGGAATTCTAACACTAAAAACACTTGTTAATGTAAATATTTTTCATATTAACAGGTAATTATTAAAATGACAAAATAAAAATAGGCTAATTAATAAAATTGAAAAATAAAAGAAGGCAATTAGGAGAAAATACAAAAACAGCAAATAGAGAAAAATGCTTACAAAAAATTAGGTAGAGAACCATATAGGGATAATAATAACGTTAAGCAGCAAAAAAAGATTTCAATAAATTAGATACTTTTGCACATTATATAATCACGACAAATTATTGACGAATCTTAAAAGAGTATTATTTAGATGAGTAACCTTACCGAACAAAAAGACATACTTTTTAAGAAAATACAAGAAATAAACGACCGAGAGGCTTGCTTGAAATTCTTTGTGTTGCTACAAGAACTTATCGAAATTGCCAATGTTGATATCGATGACCCTCGCATTGCGTTTTCGGTTAGAAAGGATAAGGGCATTACTGCCAACATAAATTTCTATGCAGCACTTAAACTTTACCGTCAAAGTGGTGTATGGCTCGAACTGATGTTTTTTAAACGCGACCAGCCTCTTTTAAATAAATACAAAGAAGTAAAAGTTTTGGCACTTTCTGATAGTTCTGACTTTATCACGGTAAAGATTCCTTCTGAAAATAAACGCATTCTCGACGATACAAAAATTATGAGTGCATGGCAAGATTGCTTAGAAGAACTCAAGGCAACGGCCGCTTCGAGCAAAAAGAAAGAATCGCACAACCATTTTATGTATCAAATAGCCGAAAACGAAAGCCTTCGGAATGAGTTTTTCTGGGAAATTGCTAATCCAAAAAACGAAAAAGGATACATCGAAAAACTGGCAATTTTGCAGGAGGAAGAACCAACTTATGCAAAAAAACTCACTATTCCGCTCAATCTCATATATGTAGGCCCGCCAGGAACTGGTAAGACCTATGAAGTACAACAACTCTCACAACAAGCTGACTATCAGTTTATTACTTTCCATCAATCGTATAGTTATGAAGAGTTTATGGAAGGAATTCGGCCAATCAGCAAAAACGGGCAGGTATTTTATGAAATAGCCAAAGGTATTTTCTATAAATCATGCTTATCTGCTCTACAAAAAGCTGGCTATCAGTCTTTTGCCGAATGCGAAGCAGATTCTAAAGAAAACCGAGAAACTAATTTCAAAAATGCAGGAAGTCAACTTTTAATAATCGACGAGATTAATCGTGCTAATATTTCAAAAGTTTTTGGCGAACTAATCACACTGATAGAAGACAATAAAAGACTCGGTGCAAAAGATGAGCTTTGGCTTACACTCCCCTACTCACAAGAAAAATTTGGGGTGCCAGCCAACTTACACATAGTAGGCACAATGAATACCACCGACCGCTCAATTGCTCTGCTTGATTTAGCACTTCGCCGACGTTTCGAGTTTAAGGAGATGAATCCTCAACTATATTTATTGCATGATATTGAAGAAATAAACCTTGAAAAACTAATCAGTAAAATCAATCAACGCATTGAGTTTTTAATTGATAAGGAGCATTGCATCGGCCATGCCTATTTCATTGACTGTCAGCACCTCGCTGATTTCTATCAAGTTTTTTCAGGCAAAATTATTCCATTATTACAAGAATACTTCAATAACGATTGGGAGAAAATCAGACTCGTACTTGGTCATGAGCTAATTCTTCGAGAATCGCTCAAAACTAAGCAGATTTTTGGACAAATCTTAGACGAATTTGAAGACGAAACTTATAAATACACCATCAACCCAGATTTAGCTTCGGGCGAAATTGATAAGGAAGTATTCTTAAAAATTTATCAGTAATTTTCTTGTTCCGTTCCCTGAGCGTAGCAGAAGGGAATAAAACAAGAAAACTTCACCCAAAATGCCCTTTCACAATAACCAAAATATCGCTAAATGGCAGAGGTTTTGTGCCATTTTTCTGATTTACTATACTAATATCGGCGGCACGTTTCCAATGCCACATAAGGTCACGATAGGCTTGCCACAAATAATAGCGAGGGTCATAGATATGCCCAGGGTCGGAGCTTACACCATTTAGCTCCATTACTCTGATATTTTTCCCTTCATACAAATCTTCGATACTCGCAACTTTCATATCGAAACGGCCATAGAAAAAACCATCAAAACCTTCTGATACTCTTGTAAAAACTTCGTGCAACTGACTATTAATCAAATGATTGGCATTGACAAACTTGGTTCCTCGACAATGATTCCCGATTGGCTCGAGTAAACGATTTTCGCCCAAAGGTACTATTTCCTGCATTCTATCGCCGAGCTTTTTTTGTAAATTTTCCAGCTGGAATCTCGCACGAGTATTTTGCAAAACTAATTCCTCAATCGTAGATTTTCCATCACCCATCACACTCAAAAATTCTTTCAAAGTTACCGACGAGACCTTGCCTATTTTCTCGTTTGGCATTCTACTAAAAAGCACACCCAGTTCAATCGGATATGTAATAAATTCTTGAATCAAATAATCCGCATTTGCCGACTCATGATACTGCCAAAGCTCTTCTTCCGAATGTATTTTTGCAACCGAAGTACCACGTTCACCCACATTGGGCTTTGCGATAACTGGATAATGTAATTCATTATTTATCAGCAACTTAGGCAGTTCATTGAATACCGTACCTAAAGGAACAAATATCGTTTTAGCCAAATATTCGGGCGAAATATGTTTTATAATTTCGGTCTTATACTCACCATAAAAACCACCTGCTTCAATCCCAGGGTTTACTGCCGTAAAAAAAGTCAACGACTTAGCTCTGATTGCCTGATAAATCCAGTAGGGAGTCATGGGCAGATAAAACAACCACCATGGCCAATATTCATAATTGAAAACTTTGACTAAAAACAAGGGAATTCGCATAATTTTCTGAGCAATTAGTTTGTTCTTTTATTGAGTAAATGCTTCATAATTGTTATAAATTTAGCACGTTCGTAAATTACCACAACTAAGCAACATACAAAAGTAAAAAGAGCCATATAAAACAACTGTCCGCCATCATTTCTTATATCTATGCCCAAGATTGTAAGGTGTGAGACTATCGCCCCAGCCATTACGCCCAAACCCATGATTGCCCCCATCCAAGCGGTAGTTGGGATAAGTAATAATATCGACGCAATTAATTCAGCAATTCCCGAACCGATACGACCGAAAGGCTCAATGCCAAGCGTTGAAAAAATATAAACACTTTCGGGATGTGCCGTAAATTTAAAATAAAGTGTCTGCAACATAATCGCAGCGGCAATAATTCGTGCCACTAACTGTACTATTTTCATTTTTTGAGGAAGGTTTAACGGTTAAATTATTTGTAAAGCTTTGGCCAATTAGCATCGGCTTGCTTTTTCAGTTTTGTTTCGTCTTTATTCCAATCATCGAGCGTGTTAGCGAAAAAACTTTTATAAAATAGATTCAGAGTTCCGTTGACAATTTTATAGTTTTCGGGGTCAACTTCTACTTTTTCGCCCTTTGCTCCCATTGCATACGCACACCAACCGCCGTATGCAGGCTCATACTTAGCTGGATTCTTCTTAAATGTTTCTAAGTTAGCAGCCGAAGCAAACTTGTACGTAATTCCTGTTTGATTATAAGCAATTTTGCCTTTTTGGGGTTTTCCCGAAAAATAGCTTACGGGGTCATATCCGCTGATTGCTACGCCTTTTTCAATTAAAAAATGTTTCTGACGAAGAGCAGGATTTACGGCATCTTGTGCAAAGAGGTTAAAGGAGATTAGTACAAATAATACGCTTAATTTTTTCATTGGAGTATGTTTTTGATTTATTGAAACAAAGGTAACCGACGAGAATCAAGCAAATTGTCGGCAAAATGACCAATTCAAGCAAAAACCTTAATAATTTGCATTAAGGCCAACGAAATAAATAGATAACCCATCAGCCGATTTACCGAAAGGTTTCTCAGTAATTGATTAATGTATGATTTATACTGATTAGCCAAATAAGCGAACAACGCTAAAATGGCAAAAGCTCCCATACCAGTACCCAAAACAAAAGCATACTTTGTCGATAAATCATTGATAGAAAAATATTTACCCAAGAATATCAACATAAAAAACCAAAACGGTAATAACTGGGGATTAAGCATTCCGAGTGAAAATCCTTTCAGAAAATTAAGCTTATTTCTGCCCATCAACGGTATTTTATCTACATTACCTGACTCTTTCTGAAACAAATAAACCACACCCATCAACAAAAAAACTGGAATAATAAGCAGATTGAGCCACGATAATAAAAATTGGTTATCTTTCAAGAAAAAGACACCTTTTAAGGCAATAAATGAGTAAATAAACTCGGGAATACTTCCACCAAAAGCTACCAAAATTCCCGCAGAAATATTTCGATTTAATGTTGCCTGTACAACCGCCAAATTTACTGCTCCAATATGAATCGACCCTGCAAAACTAATTGCTGCTACCACAAGAAAAATTATCAAATCCATCTTCGCTTTTGTTTTCTGACACAAAGTAAGGCCACTTTCAACCAACGAAACGTCTGCTTGCCGACATAAATCAGCAGTTTTTAATAACTTTGCAAAAAAAGAAGAAGTAAGGCATGAGAAAACTCCAAATGGAAGAACTGAACCGTTTGTCGGTTGAAGATTTTAAAGAAACCAATAAAAATAATTTCTGTATTATTCTTGATGATATCAGAAGCATGAATAACGTCGGCTCGGCATTCCGCACAGCCGATGCCTTTTTGGTAGAGAAAATTTATTTGTGTGGCATAACGGCAACGCCTCCACACCGAGAAATCGAAAAAACTGCCCTTGGCTCTACCGAGTCGGTTGCATGGGAATACCGAGAAAACGTAGTTGATTTAGTAAAAGAATTACAAGATAATGGTTATGTTGTTTTGGCGGTTGAGCAAGTAGAAAACAGTTTAAAACTCAATAATTTTCATCCAAAATCTAATCAAAAATATGCTTTTGTATTTGGTAATGAAGTTTTTGGAGTCAATCAGGAAGTGGTAGAAACAGCCAATAATTGTTTAGAAATTCCACAATTCGGCACAAAACATTCGCTTAATATCTCGGTTACAGTTGGAATCATTTGCTGGGATTTTGTGAGTAAGCAGCCCTCCCGCTCCTAAAGGGGAGCTAAAACAAAAACGGAGTGTCTCAATTAATTGAAACACTCCGTTTTTTTACGCAGAAACTGAAACTCCCCTTTAGGGACGGTCCGACGATTCGGCGGGGGGTGTCTTACGCTCCCTCAAACTGTCGTAAAAATCTTACATCATTTTCAAAGAAAAGGCGTAAATCTCTCACTCCATAGCGAAGCATCGTAATACGCTCAATTCCCATTCCGAAGGCAAAACCCGTATATTCTTCCGAATCAATACCACTATTTTCTAACACATTAGGGTCAACCATTCCCGAACCAGCAATTTCTACCCAACCCGAATGTTTACAGATATTACACCCCGAACCTTTACAGATAAAGCACGAAATATCAATCTCGGCACTTGGCTCAGTAAAAGGGAAATAGCTCGGACGCAGACGAATCTTCGTGTCTTTGTCGAACATCTCTTTGGCAAAATGATATAGTGTATCTTTTAAGTCTTTAAAACTTACTTTCTTATCTACATACAGCCCTTCAATTTGGTGAAACTGGCAGTGAGCACGAGCCGAAATAGCTTCATTACGGTACACACGCCCAATCATCAATGAGCGAATCGGTGGCTTTTTGTGTTCCATCAAACGCACCTGTACATTTGATGTATGCGTACGAAGCAACACATCATCTTTTTGCACGTCTTTCTTTTCTACGAAAAACGTATCTTGCATCTCACGGGCAGGATGGTCTTCTGGGAAGTTCAATGCCGTAAAATTATACCAGTCGGTTTCAACCTCAGGGCCGTCTTCGTGATTAAAGCCCATTCGAGCGAAAATCTCCAGTACTCGCTGACGAGTAAGTGTCAGCGGGTGAATCGACCCAGCAAAATTCGGAGCAACGGGCAATGTCAAATCAAGGCCACTTGCCTTTGAGTCGCCAGCGTTTTGCTCAAGAGCTTCCGTAAAATCTCTTAGTTTTTGCTCAGCAAGGTTTTTGAGTTTGTTGAGTTCTTGTCCAACCGCACGTTTCTGCTCATTGGCCACCGTTTTAAACTCATCAAAAAGGTCATTGAGAATTCCTTTTCGGCTAATATATTTAATCCGAAATTTTTCTAAGTCATCTTTGCTATTGACCACAACAGCATCAACTTCGCCTAATAATTCTTGAATCTTATCTAACACCCGAGTACCGTTTAATAAATTTATATGCAAAGATATAAATAATGTCAGATTCTCCCATATTTTTACATCGTAAATGCTAAAAAGAATGCCCGTAGAAATACTTATTTCATTAGGGATTTTTACGCATTATTTATTTTTTAATCCACATAAAAAACTGACAATCAAATCTTTATAAGACTTACGTATTTTTACGTAACCTTGATTTGTGTCGATTAGGAGTTATGTTTGTTGAAACAAAACTCTGAAAACCATGAAGAATTTAGACCATACATCAAACTGCATAGTAGCTAAAAACGACAAACTAAAAAAGAGACAAATAAAATTACATTGCTCTAATAAGTTTGTAAATATACCCATAGAAAAAATTGTCAGGCTTGAAGGCGACTGCAATTATACAGTCGTACATACGCAAAATAAAAAATACATTTCGGCCAGAACCTTGAAGCATTACGAGGGAATTTTAGATGACAGTTACTTCATTAGGGTACACAAGTCTCATCTGGTAAATATTCTTTATGCGAAAAGTTTAAATATTCAAGCAAGCTGTAGTGCGATAGCATTTGATGGAGGGAAAAATATAGAAATTTCTCGGAGAAAAATAAAGTCAGTTATTGAGAAATTTGATTTTTATAAGAAGTCATAATTAAGTGCTTTTAGGGCATTTTATATAAGGATTATTGGTATTATACTCTTTTCATAATACTTTTTAGTGGTTAGGTGATTAATAAAGCAACTGTCTTCTGGATAGTTGCTTTTTACTTTTAAAGAGCTTTCAATTTGTTGACTAAAAGCATTTTAAACTACTGTTGACCGCTAACTATTAACCGTGGACTTTTACTTTACTCCACAATTTTATACAAACTTTTAGCTCTTGCTCGTGAGATTGCATTGAAATGCCACCATTCACTTTCAATTCTCATGTATCCTACACTCGCCATTGCATCACGCAATACAATCCGATTGGCC
>JACCDW011225042.1_pt1 | contig 27011 bp, 21 predicted proteins | sample 7449781 | NCBI WGS metagenome assembly JACCDW01 (sample SAMN15323449, study PRJNA562643) | freshwater metagenome | isolation source: river surface water | place: USA:Blue River Watershed | collected 2017-08-18
TAACCCGTACTTTAAAAAGTTATGCTGAGAAGAACGGTTTATTATCCAAGGTAAAATTTGAGATTAGTGGGGATGACTTTCGTGAAGGCTTAACAGCAGTAATTTCCGTTAAAGTTCAAGAGCCTCAGTTTGAGGGTCAGACGAAGACCAAATTGGGCAACAGTGAAGCCATTGGCGCTGTTGACACGGCCATTAGTGAAGCCCTTCAAAATTATTTAGAAGAGCATCCACGTCAAGCGCGAACCATTGTTGACAAAGTTATTTTAGCAGCCACTGCTAGGCATGCAGCCAGAAAGGCGCGTGAGATGGTACAACGTAAGAACGTGATGACCGGATCAGGGTTGCCTGGTAAATTAGCCGATTGTGCAAGTGGTGATGCCATGGCTTGTGAGCTCTTTTTAGTCGAAGGAGACAGTGCCGGTGGAACAGCTAAGCAAGGCCGTAACCGTGAATTCCAAGCCATTCTCCCTTTAAGAGGAAAGATTCTTAATGTAGAGAAAGCGTTAGAGTACAAAATTTACGAGAACGAGGAGATTAAAAACATATTTACTGCGCTGGGTGTATTCAGAGGCACAACAGAAGATGAGCGTGCTTTGAATATGGACAAGTTGCGGTACCATAAAATAGTAATTATGTGTGATGCCGACGTTGACGGTTCACACATCACTACTTTGATTCTCACTTTCTTTTTCCGCCACATGAAGGAGTTGATTGAAAAAGGCCATGTATACATTGCCTCTCCTCCACTTTACCTTGTGAAAAAAGGAAAGGATCAGCGTTATTGTTGGAACGAAGAGCAGCGTGATGAAGCTGTAAAACACATGGGCGGAGAAAAAACCGACTCTGTGAATGTGCAACGCTACAAAGGTCTTGGTGAGATGAATGCCGAACAACTTTGGGAAACTACCTTGAATCCAGAAAGTCGTACCTTAAAATTAGTTACAATAGACAGTGCTGCTGAAGCCGATCGTATTTTCAGCATGTTGATGGGCGATGAAGTTCCACCACGTCGTGACTTTATTGAGAAGAACGCGAAATACGCGAAGATTGATGCATAATGGCCATAGCGAGCGCTGTTGAGGACTATCTATTAACGCTTCCTGCCGAAAGGCAGGAAGCTATGCGCCGGTTAAGGACAATTATCAAGAAAAAACTTCCTAAAGGTTTTGAAGAATGCATGGCCTATGGTATGATAGGATACGTTGTGCCGCATTCGCTCTACCCGAAAGGCTACCATGTTAACCCTACTTTGCCATTAGGATTCATAAGTATTGCCTCTCAAAAAAGCCATATTGCGCTTTATCACATGGGGTTGTATGGCAATAAGAAGCTCTTGACGTGGTTTGAAACAGCCTATAAAGAGGCGGGAATTGGCAAGTTGGATATGGGTAAAAGTTGCATCCGCTTCAAACAGTTTGAAAAAATTCCTTATGAATTAATTGGTGAATTGGCCACTAAATTAACGCCAATGGACTGGATTGCCGAATACGAAGCCGTATTGAATCGTTAGTAAAAATAGTAGGAAAATCAACGCTGATTGCGCCGTTGGATTGGGGTATGGGACATACCACCAGGTGCTTAGCAATTGCTCAACAACTTATCGCAAATGGTGTCACAGTTATTGTAGCCACACCAGAGACACAACGCTCTTTTTGGGAAAAGAATTTACCAGAAATTAAACTTGAAACTATACTCGGTTACCACGTTACTTATGGCAACACCTTTCCCGCATGGGTTTCGGTGTTGACGCAGTCGCCACGACTTCTTGGCACAATAAAAAAAGAAGAATCTGTTGCAAAAGAACTTGCACTGAAATACAAAGTTGATTCAATAATAAGCGATAATCGATTTGGTTTTTATGCAGAAGGGATTTGCACCAATATCTATTTAACCAACCAATTGTTTCAACAAATTGGTAAGGTAAGTAAGTTAGCCGATGTCATACATCACAACTATATCAAGCAATTTGACTACTGTGTAGTGCCTGATTATGCCAATATAATCGACTCATTAGCTGGGTCATTAACTCATGGGGATACGTCACATTTACCACCAGTCCATTTCATTAATCCTCTGAGTCGACTTCAACCACTTCCACTTTCAAAACGTTTTGATACAGTGTTGGTATCCTCTGGTCCCCTTCCGTTAAGGCTCGATTTTACTAAGCAGCTTATGTTATTTGCATTAGAGCATCCCGAAAAGCAATTCGCCTTAATTGCGCCGGAACGGGGTACTGTTGAAGCTGCCAATGTTACCCAATTTATACAAGAAAGTGTTCAAACCCTATCAGCGGTGTTTTCACAAACCAACCATTTAATGTGTCGGAGTGGTTACAGCACATTAATGGATGCCCATGTTTGTGGCATAAAAAAATTCACGCTTATACCAACCAAGGGTCAGCCCGAGCAAATTTATCTTGCTCAATATTGGCGTGAGAAATTTAAGGCCGAAGTACTTAATTCTGATTTCCTAAGTTAAAACTCATTAACCCCTTGAACCGTAGTATACTTCATGGTGTACTTGATTCCCGGGTTCATGTATTTATAAGCACTATGGCTCATCAACGCGGCTTCGTGGAAACCACAAAGAATTAACTTGAGTTTATTTTTATAGGTATTGATATCGCCGATTGCATATACACCGGGAATATTGGTGCTATAGTCGTCGGTATTTACTTCAATTGCATTTTTATCGAGGTTTAGTCCCCAAGCTTCAATTGGTCCGAGTTTCGGAGAAAGGCCAAATAAAGGAATCAGATGATCAACACTCACCGTAACCTCTTCTAACGTTTTGCTATTTTGGATGCCGACTGTTTCAAGGTGCGAATTTCCTTCGACCTTAGTAAGTACAGAATTGAGGTGTAATTTAATTTTTCCAGACTCTGCGAGCGCCATTACTTTATTCACGCTATCAGGCGCCCCTCGAAAGCTTTCGCTGCGATGCACCAAGGTTAGTTCGCTACATACTTCTGATAGAAAAATTGTCCAGTCGAGGGCGCTATCACCACCGCCAGCGATCACCATTTTTTGTCCCCTGTATTTTTCAGGATCAATAATCATGTAATTGATTCCTTTTCCGTTTTCGAAGCGATCGAGACCACCAATTTCCGGTTTTCTTGGTTCAAAGCAACCCAATCCCCCAGCGATAACCACGACCTTAGCTTGTACAACGGTACCCATATTTGTGGTGAGGATGAAGTCCCGTTCATCTCGTTTTTCAAGTGATTCAACCCTTTCGCCGAAGGTATACGACGGTTTAAACGGTTCAGCCTGTTTAAGTAGATTATCTACTAGGTCTTGTGCCAGAACCGATGGGTAACCCGGTATATCATAAATAGGTTTACGCGGATAGATTTCCGAGAGTTGTCCACCTGCCTTTGGCAGATAGTCCACCAAATGACAGCGCATTTTCAATAATCCTGCTTCAAAAATGGCGAACAACCCTACCGGTCCGGCCCCTACAATAACTATATCCGTGTTTATCATAAACTCAAAAACAGCTGCAAATTTACCCTTTTTAGGCAGTAAGAAAAACTACCCTATATCATGAAAGGAGGTGATTATTAGTTAATTGAGGTAAAAATCGCTGTACCAAAGGATATTTTATGTATTTTTAATGACTTATATTAAAGGTATCGACACATGAAAAAACAATTACTATCAGTTCTAGGTGGATTGATGCTTGCTTCAGGCATGCAGGCGCAGTTTACCGTGAGTCCATCTTGGACAGTGAACCAGCAGGCTGCTTTTCCAACAGCACCTTCATCAGCAACACCCGGCATTCGTTATCTTGATGCTGTAGACCAGAACGTGGTTTGGGTTGTTGGTTATGATGGAACTGCTGCTAACCGCGCCTACAACTGGTATTCAAAAACAACTAATGGAGGATCCAGCTGGACAGGTGGTGATATTCTTCCAGACACTAACTCATTTGTACTTGCAAACTTAGAAGGCATTGATGCCAATACTGCATGGGTGGCGTCGTTCACTAAGAGTGTTCAAGCACAAGGAGCGATATTCCGCACTAATAATGGCGGATCGAGCTGGCAGAACATGACTGCAAGTGGCATGTATACTAACACTTCGTCATTTTGCAACATTGTATCCTTTTTAACCCCTTCAGTTGGGATTACCATGGGTGACCCAAACAACGGTGGATTTGAGATCTGGCGTACTACTAACGGTGGTGCATCTTGGTCACAAATTTCGCAATCAAACATTCCTACCCCACTTTCAGGTGAGTTTGGAATTGTTAATTTGTATTGCAAGCTTGGTACCTCTAACCTTTGGTTTGGCACAAACGCTGGTCGTATGTATCGCACAGCCGATGGTGGTCAAACCTGGAGTGTAGGAGTTGTTTCATCACAATCACACACTTTATTAGAACTTGCTTTCTCTACCCCATCAACTGGTATTACCTATGTTTGGAATGGTTCAACTGTAGATGTTTATAATACAACCGACGGTGGCGCTAACTGGAATTTAATTACGCCAACTGGAAACATTGGTTATGCTGACATCTGTGGCATTCCAGGCACCAACATCTTAGCTTCATTTGGTTCAGGCACTAACAACAACTTCATTTCTTATTCAGGAGACAATGGTTTAACCTGGACAGATTGGGGTAGCGTTGGCATTCAGTACCTTACTGGTGACTTTGTAAGCAACACCACTGGATGGGCAGGCGGCTTTGATTTAGTACCAAGTTTCACCAACATTTGGAAATACAACGGTGCCGCATTAACTTCAACTGTGGCTCCAACTTCAGCTTTCTCTATGAATTTGAACCTTTGTGGTCCAAGCGTTACAATTACCCCAGCTAACTCATCAGTTGGAAGCCCAGCTCCATCTTATAGTTGGTCATCAGTAGGTGGTGGTGTTAGCTTTAGCAGTCCAACTGCTTCGGCACCAGTTATTACTTTCACGGCTAATGGCACATACACCATTCAATTGAAAGCAACTAACAGTGCAGGTAACAACATTTCCACACAAGTTGTAACTGTAGCTAATTGCGTAGCTCCTGTGGCCAGCTTCAGTGTTGCTAGCGTTAGTCCTTGTGGCAACATTCCTTTCACCTTGGTTAATAGTTCAACTGGTGGAACACCAGCTCCAAGCTACCAATGGTCAGCTTCATCTAGCAACGTTACCTTTGCACCATCAAGTGTTGCTTCTAATCCAACAGTTGTAGCAGCACCAGGTACTTATACCGTGTACTTAGTAGCTACCAACAATACTGGTTCAGTGCAAACACAACAAACAGTTACCATTAACAACTGTGCACCGACTGTAGCATTTGTTGCACCAACAACCATGACCTATTGTAACGAAGCAACACGCAAGATTACAGTACAAAACAGCACTCCAACCAATACCTTAGTTGGAGCGACTACTTATACTTGGAAAGTAGCACCAACCACTAACATTCAAATGAACTCTTCGTTCTCATCAGTTAACTTGGTGTTGACTGTAACAGTTCCAGTTGGCGGTACACCGGTAAACAACTACACGTTGACCCTTACAGCTAAAAATGCTGCAGGTACTTCATCAGTAGCACAAACCTTTAGTGTTGATTACAACGAAGCACTTTGTCAAAATGATGTTGGCATCAATGAAAACCATCTTGCAAGTTTGGTACAAGTTTATCCTAATCCTGCATCAGATGTAGTGACCGTTAAAGTAAACGGTGCAGCAGGATACACTGTTAAAATGGTGAATGTTCTTGGAGCCGTTGTTTATGAAGAGCGCGGTATTAAGAGTGATGCTCACACTATTCAATTAGCAAACAAACCACGCGGCGTATACTTCTTAACCATTGAAAATGGTTCAGAAAAAGTAACCAGAAAAGTAGTGGTTGAATAAAAATAAACCCTGAACTTTGAAACCGTCTGGCCTAACCAGACGGTTTCTTTTTTTATATGAAGATTGTATTTTTTGGCACCCCCGATTTTGCCGTGAGTTCACTTAATGCCTTGATGCAATCATCGCATCAAGTACTAGCTGTAGTAACCGCACCCGATAAGCCGAGTGGGCGGGGGTTACAGACAACTAGTTCTGCTGTAAAACAGTATGCATTAGAAAAAAAATTAGAAGTACTTCAACCAGAAAAGCTAAAAGACGAAGCCTTTCATGATCGTTTAAAGGCCCTTGGAGCCGACCTATTTATTGTTGTAGCCTTTAGAATGTTGCCCGAGCTTGTTTGGAATTTACCAAAGCATGGCACCTATAATTTGCACGCCTCATTGCTACCCAAGTACCGTGGTGCTGCCCCTATTAACTGGGCCCTAATTAATGGCGATTCAGAAACAGGCATTACCACATTTAAATTACAGCATGCAATAGATACAGGTGATGTACTGCTGCAGGAAGCGGTGCCGTTGGACCAAACGATTACCGCCGGAGAGCTTTACGAAATATTAAAAATAAAAGGGGCCGTATTGTTGACACGCACAGTAGACATGATTGAGGCATACGCCAATAAAGAGATTGCCTTACCTTTTATAAAACAGTCCACCGCGGCTACCTCACATGCTCCAAAACTCAACAAAGAAACCGGACGTATTCAATGGGCTTCGCGTGCAAGTGCCATACATAATCTCGTAAGAGGATTGAGTCCCGCGCCAGGCGCATGGACCCTCTTGAAGCAGGGCGACCAGCAACAGCAGATAAAAATTTACAAGACCGCTGTTATTTCGGATCAAGCATCGAAGGGGACAGGAAGCATTACTTCTGACGGTAAGAGCCAATTAGTCATCGGTTGCGGAGAAACTTCATTAGCCATTTTAGAATTACAAGCAGAAGGCCGTAAGCGTATGGCGACGGAGGAGTTCTTACGTGGGTTTAAAATTCTTCCTGAAGCCTATTTTGAATGATATAAGGCGTTACAGCAAACCCGCCATCTATTACAGCTATAAACAGTAGAACACAGGCAATCAGGCGTCTGAAACCCCTACTATCACTGTGTTTCAGCATAGATTTATTAACAAATGGTCGATTTATCAACAAAAACGACCAATTTTATGCGGGAACACTTGACAACACTAGAAAGTGCGCTTATGTTTGCTTCGTAAAACAAATTGTTTAACCCCTTAACAAAAAAAAATGAACAAAGCAGAATTAATCGACGCTATTGCTTCAGGAGCAAAATTGACCAAGGCTGATGCTGGTCGTGCGTTAGACGCAACAATCGAATCAATCAACAAAGCCCTTAAAAAAGGTGACCGTATCGGTTTAGTTGGTTTTGGTTCTTTCTCAGTAACTAAGCGTGCTGCACGTACTGGTCGTAACCCACAAACTGGTAAAGAAATCAAAATTGCTGCTAAAAAAGTAGTGAAGTTCAAAGCTGGAACTGAGCTTGCTTCATCAGTAAACAAAGGCAAATAAGATTTGACCTTTCAACATTAAAAAGGCTGTCCAACCGGACAGCCTTTTTTTATAACCTATCAGGACTAGTGGGGGGTATAATAGAGACAAACGTTAATTAGCCGCAGTTACCCGATTAATCACCTCAATAATCAACCATTTGTTTGAATTATGACCTTAATTTCCTATCTTAGCCCACTTCAAAAACCAACCGCGAAAACAAATAAAACAATGAAAAAACAATTACTAATCGGAAGTGCTCTTTTAGCCTCTATGGGTGCATTTTCACAGCAACGTCAATTGGCGAAGCCAACTGGAATTGTTGATCAGGCTGAACGCGCTACGCGCAGGGTTATTACAGTACCTAACCCTACTGAAAAAGTTCTACCTGTTAACAACCAAACTGCTCCCCAAGCAAACACAAACACCTCTAACGAGAAAGCAGCAGGAACAGTTACTTGGAATCCTATTTCAGGTTCGATTAACATTTATGGTATGTTAGTGAGCAATTCTAAGCCACTACATTATGTACCAGGTCTTGAAATGGTATCGTTTGTGCACCGTAAGTCCGCTACTTATTCAATGTCACCTGCCCCTACTACAACTGGTGCAATCAGTGGTGGTATCGTAGGCATGGTTACCTCTAATTGGGGTAATACTTGGGACAGTACCCTAATATGGAATAATTCAACCCAGTGGGCTCGTTACCCACAAGGAGGTGTATGGAATTCTTCACCAACCAATTCAGTAGTGAGCAATGCTTACATTCTTGGTATGGGACCAGTAACAGCAAACGCTGGAGGCTGGGTAGGTTCCTTTATGGCTAGTAAACAATTGGGAACTTATGACAACATTGCCTCTGCAACAACAGGCGCGCAAGTATTTTTCCCGAATGCTTCACCATACAATTCACAAACAGGAAATTTCAAATTTGATTTCCCACGTTATGATTACACAGCTACTAACGACGGAAAAATCCGCACCCTTGGTAACATTGTAAAAGACGTGAACGCTACAACTACCCCTGCGTATGGCTACAGAGGTGCACGTATGTTAATTGGCTCATTTAATTCAGGTGTCTTCAATTGGACAACTGACTCAATCATCCCACAAGCTAAATTCAACATTTCTACCGGTGGCAAAATGATGTTTGGTACTCCGCACATGGCGTGGGACGAAGCAGGAACCGTAGGTTACGTATTTTTCATTGGTGTAGACTCAGTTCGTCTTGCCTCTAACGATACTGCTAACTGGGGTTACCAACCAATGGTTTACAAAACAACCAATGGTGGAACAAGCTGGAGTCAAGTTCCAGGTATTGACTTTACTGACTACAACACTTTCAAACCCGTGTTGGATCACATTTACCCAGTAAACACTAATGATGCTGTTATTCCTTTCTTCACTGATGGCGAAGGTTACGATGGTATTGTTGACATGAATGGTGATTTGCACTTAGTATCTACAGTAGTTGGAACTGCGCGTGCGCATAGAGACTCAGTAGGTTATACTTGGCAGTACAATCAAGGTAGTGTTACAGGTTACACTTATCCACACCGCACAGGTTTACTAGCTACCTTCTTTGACTTTACTTTTAACAGCAGCACTTCTAAATGGGGTGTTCATGTAGTGGACTCTATGTACACTGAAGGTCCTGGTACCACTTCATCAGACCCAGGTTACAACGAAAACCCATGGGATGCTTCAACCGACAAAGTTAACTGTGATGCACGTATGCAATTGAGTCGTTCGAAAGACGGTAAGTACATTACTTACGCTTGGGCTGAATCAGATACGGCTTACACTGACAACAACGCTAAGTTCAACCAAGTACCTGACGTGTTTGTTCGTTTAGCTGAAGTTACCTCTTCACGTACTTATTCAATGTACACTAACGAAATCAACATTAGCGAAGCTAAGAACCAAATCCGTCAGAAAGCAACTAACCACTACGTTTCTCCAAAATTCAATGTGGTAGGAGCTAACAACGGAAGCGTAACCATTATGTTGCCAGCTACTGTTTCTAACAACACTTACTCACCAAAAATGCGTCAAGATTTACCAGTAACACACTGGTATTCTTCTGCTCAATTAACCTTTACCCTTGCAGGTGCAACCCCAACAGGTGTAAACGTAGCTGAACGCACTATGGAAGTAGGCGCACAAATTTTCCCTAATCCTGCTAGCGATTTCGCTACCATTACAGTAAACAGCAACAGCCAAGCAAAAGCTGAAATTACTATCATGAACACTGTTGGACAGGTTGTGAAATCTGTACCAGTTGAGTTTATGAATGGTGAAAATGCTTATGAAATGGATCTTTCAGGATTAAGCAGCGGCATTTACATGGTAACCGTTACCTCTGGTGACATGAAATCAACCCGCAAGCTAATTGTAGAATAATTTTCCCTTAATCAACCAATTAAAGTCCCATCCCCACCGGATGGGACTTTTTTTTGTCCACTTATCAACCATATGTTATCACACTGAATCTGGTTAACGTATTTTTTCGTAAATTAGAGTTATAAAGAATGTGTTTATGAAAAAACTATTACTCTTCGGCGCTGCTATGGTATCTGTTTTATCGGGTATCGCTCAGCAACCGCGTCAGATGCCGGCTGTACAAAGCGGCATTATTAACATGGCAGAAAGGGATCTTCAGAGAAAACAAGTCACTGAACCCGCTTCTAACCCGACACCGCTGGCACCTACTGGTGGAAACGTTAATTCAGTTGAAAATGCCAAGAGCTCGGCTGCGACTACCGTGACGTGGAATCCGATTTCTGGTTCAATTAATATTTATGGGATGATCAATGCCAATTCTAAGCCATTGTGTTACAACCCAGCACTCAACATGGTTTCGTTTGTGCATCGCAAATCGAACACCTACTTAATGTCTCCAGCACCTACTACTACAGGTGCTATCAGTGGAGGTATTGTGGCTCAAGTCACCAAGAATTGGGGTACAAAATGGGATAGCACGTTGATTTGGAACAATTCTACCCAATGGGCTCGTTATCCACAAGGTGGATTATGGAATTCAGCTCCAACCAACACCGTTGATACCAATGCGTATGTACTTGGTATGGGTCCAGTTACCAGCAACTCTAATGGTTGGGCCGGAAGTTTCTTTGCCAGCAAGAAGTTAAATGCCTACAATAACGTTGCATCAACCGATGCCAACGCTCAAGTTTGGTTTCCGAACTCAGCCCCTTATAATAGCCAAACTGGTAACTTTAAATGGGAGTTTCCAAATCTTGATTTTGCTAGCACCACAGATGGTGTTGTAAGAGCCCTTGGCTATATTGCTAAGGACGGTAATGCTACCACTAGCGCTGCTTTTGGCGTTCGCGGTGCCCGTATTATCAAAGGTCAATTTAACTCAGGAGTATTTAACTGGACCACTGACTCTATCATTCCATCTGTAAAAATGATGACTACTGATGGGTATAAGATGATGTTCCGTGACCCTCACATGTGTTGGAACAGCAGTGGCACCATTGGTTACGTGTTCTTCATTGGAGTGGATTCGCTTAACCTTAACACCACTGACACCTCTAAGTGGGGTTACCAACCAATCGTTTACAAAACCACTAACTCAGGAAACACTTGGACCAAGCTCAATTCAATTGACTTCACCAATTACACGGCCTTTAAAGATGTGTTGGATCACATTTTCCCTCCGAACACTTCTAATACAGAAGTTATCCCGTTCTTCACTAACAGTGAAGGCATTGACGGTATTGTTGACATCAATGGTGACTTACACATCGTTTCTACTGTCGTCGGTACGGCCCGCGCACACAAAGATTCGTTAGGTTACACTTGGCAGTACAATCAAGGTGGAGTAACTGGCTATACTTATCCACACCGCACTGGATTACGTCCTACCTACTACGATTTCACTTACAACAGCACCGCTTCAGATTGGCGCGTAACAGTAATTGACTCTATGTTATCAGAAGGTCCCGGTACCGCAGCCACTGATCCAGGTTACAACGAAAACCCTTGGGATCCATCAACTGGTAAGGTCGATTGCAGTGCACGTTTACAATTAAGTCGTACACCAGACGGTAAGCACATTCTTTATAGTTGGGCAGAGTCGGATACCGCTTATACCGACAACAATTCGAAATGGAACATGGTGCCGGACGTATTTGTGCGTGCAGCCTCAGTAGGCGCCTCTGGGTCGATGACCTTGCACCCTACAAAGATCAATGTATCAGAAAGCAAGAACCAAATTCGTCAGAAAGCCACCAACCACTATATTTCACCAGTGTGTGATGCCGCGGTTGTGAATACAACACTTTGCACCACTGCACCACTTGCATTTTGTGTGCCTATGACGGTTTCGAACAATACCTATTCACCAAAAATGCGCCAGGATTTGCCTGTGACGCATTGGTATTCATCGGCCATTTTGAATTTCAGCAATTCAAATTGTAATTTATATTATCCGAAGACCACCTTTACGATTGATGCCATTAGCGAGAATGCACTTCAAGTCGCGTTCAACGTTTTCCCTAACCCGGCCAGCGGTTCAGTCTCAGTTAAAATCAATGCAGGCTTCTCATCGTCGGCTACTATTTCTGTAATGAATATAGCAGGACAGGTAGTTTCTACCGTGCCTGTGCAAATTGCAGCCGGTGATAACGCTTACCAACTTGATTTAGGTAAGATGAGTGCTGGTGTATATTTCGTAACAGTGCGTACCAGCAATGGTGCCGTGACACAAAAGCTCATTGTCGAATAATCACTTCTCTACAATAAAAAAGGGCCGTGTTGAGTAAACACGGCCCTTTTTTTATTGCGTTTGTTGAAGATTAGTAGCGGCGGTCTTTTCGCAGATCTGCTATTTCGACTTTTAAACCGCGGAGCATATTCATGATGCTATCGAGGTTCAGTTCATCTTCGCGGTATTGGTTCATGTTAATGCTACAGGTGTATTCCCAGAGTTCGAGTACATCTTCGGCTTTAACCTTGTAGGGAGCATAGACCTTATTATCGGAATGCAGGTCGAAGGTGCCCTCTTTTTTATTCCAGCCCATGATACGTTTGTAGGCTAATCCATCGTCGCGGGTAACAACGACGTAGGTATTGCCTGGTTTCATTTCTTCGAATTTTTCGAGGTATTTACAAATAACGAAGGAACCTTCGCGGATAGGCGGCATACTATCGCCGCGAATAGGAAACGCTCTGAATTTACCCGTAGGCAGGAAGGGCAATTTCATTTTAGGTAGTTTTTCGATGTATTCGGGATCGGCGTAACCGCGCGTGTACCCAGCAGACGCTTTGAGTGGAATAAGTTCGACCATGTCATTGCCCTCATTATCGATGAGGATGGGGAACAGGATGCGGTTTTTGCCGACCTTCATTAAACCATCGAGGTTTGTTTTTTTCAAATCGCCGCGCACGAGTGCGTCGATAGCGATGTGAAAAAACTCGGAGAGGCGGATGAGCAAGTCGATGGGGGGCTCATTTCTACCCTCTTCGTACCCGCCAACTCTTGAGCGGGTGATACTAAGTTCGTCTGCCAACTGTTCCTGCGAGAGGCCTTTGAGCTGGCGTAAAAAGCGGATGTTAGATGCTATTTTACTCATTGCTATATTTTATAGCTTAAAATTACTATTTTTTGTAGTTAAACGCAACATCTTTTTCGAAAAAAAATTTGATGTGTAAACGAATAAAATTGTACATTTGCACCTCTTAATCCTAACCGGTTAGGAATCGGGGTGTAGCGTAGTCCGGTCATCGCGCCTGCTTTGGGAGCAGGAGGTCGCAAGTTCGAATCTTGCCACCCCGACAAACCCCCTCACGTGTGAGGGGGTTTTTTATTTCTATCAGTGTCCCGTTTTGGCGCGCACGCTTTAACCAGGCATCCAACAAACAAGTCGAATACAACTATTAGCACAGCGGTTAAAGACCCCGTGACGATTGCACTAGAAAACAATTGACGTAAGCGTAGCGGGCAACCAATAACGTTAAATGAAGATAACCACAGCGTTAGTGTGCGTGAGGGACGGCAGCGGCAGCCCTGCGCGGCCATGAGCCTGCGCTGCTTAGGGGGTGGAGGCCCCGCAGCCACTGCAGGCGGGGACCCCGCACCCCTTAGCAGCGCGGCACAGGGCAAGCAGGCTAAAGCGGATGGCCCGGTGCCAGGGCAACAGTTGAACCAACCAATGAATGACTCCAACTGTTGCCCTGGCACACGCCCAGACAACCTAGACGCAAGAAGACGAAAAGGTGCTTTTATTAAAAAAGCAAAAAAGAATAACCTGCTTAAAAGTGCTCCGTAGAACACAAGGAAACAACCACGACTTTCCTTATCTTTGCCGCTTATGCAGGAGCAAATACTCATCCTCGATTTCGGATCGCAGTACACGCAGTTAATTGCGCGTCGATTGCGCGAACTCAACGTTTATTGTGAAATTCATCCCTACAATAAAATACCAACGATTGACTCTCATATAAAGGGCGTCATACTTTCAGGGAGTCCGCACAGTGTGCGTGAAGAAAATCCACCACAACCCGATCTTTCCAAAATAAAAGGTCATCTGCCATTACTTGGTGTGTGTTATGGTGCCCAGTATTTAGCTCATTTTTTTGGTGGCGAAGTTGGCAAATCGAATTCACGTGAATACGGCCGTGCGCATTTGCAAATCAGCGATTCGACGGGTTTGTTTGAGGGCATAAGTCAGGACAGTCAAGTATGGATGAGCCATGCTGACACCATTTTGCGCTTACCTGAAAATTATTCTATCACTGCCAGCACGCATGATGTAAAAGTAGCCGCCTACAAAGTTAATGGAGAGGCGACCCATGCTATACAATTCCACCCTGAAGTGTATCACACCACAGAAGGCTTGCAACTACTCAAGAATTTTGTGTTTGGCATATGTGGCTGTAAGGGCGATTGGACACCCGCTTCGTTTATAGAAACGACCATTCATGAATTAAAAGAGAAGATACAGAATGACGTAGTTATACTAGGATTGAGTGGTGGTGTGGACAGTAGCGTTGCTGCTATGTTGTTACACAAGGCCATTGGTAAAAATCTGTACTGCATTTTTGTAGACAATGGTTTGTTGCGTAAGAATGAGTTTGAAAGTGTGTTGGACTCTTATCAGCACATGGGATTGAATGTAAAGGGCGTTGATGCTAAATCGCGTTTTTACACGGAGTTGCAAGGAGAAAGTGATCCTGAGAAAAAAAGAAAAATTATTGGTCGCGTATTCATTGATGTATTTGATGCAGAATCGCACCTGATAGAGAATGCCAAGTGGTTAGCGCAAGGCACCATTTACCCTGACGTGATTGAAAGCGTGAGTGTGAAGGGCCCATCGGCCACTATAAAATCGCACCACAACGTTGGCGGTTTGCCTGACTTTATGAAGTTACAGGTGGTAGAGCCGTTGCGCAGTTTGTTTAAAGACGAGGTGCGCCGTGTGGGCAAGGAGCTTGGTTTGGACGAGAACATTTTGAACCGTCATCCTTTTCCGGGTCCCGGTTTAGCCATTCGCATTTTGGGTGACATCACCCCTGAGAAGGTGCATATCATACAAGAAGTAGACGCTATTTTTATTGACGGCTTAAAGAAACATAACCTGTATAATTCAGTTTGGCAGGCCGGTTCTATATTACTTCCTGTACAGAGCGTAGGCGTAATGGGAGACGAGCGCACTTACGAGCGCGTGGTAGCTTTGCGCGCTGTGAGCAGTACAGATGGCATGACAGCCGATTGGGTGCATTTACCTTACGAGTTTCTTGCCAAGATCAGTAACGAAATAATTAACAAGGTGCGTGGTGTAAACCGTGTGGTATACGATATTAGTTCGAAGCCACCTGCAACCATTGAATGGGAATAATCTGAAAATACGTCTTACATATTTACTGTTCAGCCTACTGTTGTGTAGCGCGTTGTTAGCGCAGGTAAAATCAACGGACATTAAAACAATTGATGGCCAAAAATTTTACATACACAAAGTAGAGAAGAAACAAAGTTTATACGCCATCACGAAATTATACGAGGTGAGCACTGAGGACTTGATGAAGTACAACCCCGAATTACGCGATGGGTTGAAAGCTGGCAGCGAGATTAAAATACCTTACACCACCAAGAAGCCTGCTGCTGTGGCGGTGGCGACTGTGTCGGGAAATTATCCGGACACCTTAAAATACCTAGTTCATAAAGTGGCCGCGAAGGAAACCGTTTATGGAATTACCAAAAAATACCAGATAACTGAGAAGCAGTTGATTCAGTGGAACACTGGATTGACAGAAGGGCTGAAAGAAGGTCAGCTTTTGGTAGTTGGTGAGCGCAAGAAAGCACGTGAGGAGCGGGTTAGAATGGAGGAGAAAGGCAAGGACCGACTACGTGCTGAGGATAAGCCGAAAGTAGAAGACAAGCGCAACACTGCAGCCGCCCCTACAAAAACAAACGTTGTACACAAAGCCGCCCATGCCCCAGAGCCCATATTAACCGATAGCAGTTATTACAGAACCATGTCGCGGCCCAGTAAGGCCACGTACAACATTGGTTTAATGTTGCCCTTTAAGTTTGACGCTACGTTGGCTACTGATTTAAATGAACTTGTTCGAAATGGTGGCAGTTTTCCGCAAGTTCCTGGCATTGCTGCCGATTTTTACTTAGGCTTTAAAAAGGCTGCCGATTCATTGCACAATGAAGGTTTTGATTTGAACCTTGTGGTGTATGATGTTGACGATGTTGATTCATTGAAGCCCACACAAATTATTGCGGACCCAGGTTTTAAAGATCTCGATTTAATTTTTGGTCCCTTTTACCCCAGCAGTTTCAAGACCATTTCAAAAAAAGCCCGCGAGTTTCACATTCCAATTGTTTCGCCGTTGACACAGGAAAACAAGATTTTGCACAACAATTTGTACACTTCAAAAACCAATCCATCGAAGTACACGTTGATAGAAACATTGGCTGAGTATTGTATGGATTCACTGGCCCATCAGCAGGGAGCGCAAGTGATTTTGGTTGCTTTTGACAATGACAAAAAGCAATTGCAATTTACCCAAGCCTTTAAAAAATATTACAACGATCGGTTAAAAAAAATGGGTCGTCCGATACGCGACACCTTGTTAGTAGCACGTGGAGCTGCTGCTGTGAAGAATGCCATTTCAACAGGAAAGCGCAATATTGTAGTGACCTTGAGTACTAACCCAGTAAACATTGCTGATTTTTTAACGCAACTTTCTGTTTATGCTTCGCAAGTTAGAGCAGATGTTCAGTTATGTGGTTGGGAAGCATTGATGGACATGGACAATATTGATTTAGACTATTTGAATCAATTGAAATTCACTTTTGCCAGTCAGTACAATTTAACCAATACAGCTGCCTATGCGGGATTAGCAAGTAGTTACCTCAGTCAGCAAGAAACCTTACCAGGCGATTATTACTTCATGGGTTTTGATGTTGGTTTTTACTACCTCAGTTTATTGAAGCAACAAGGTCCCGCTTTTTCGCACAAGTTGGATGAAAACACCAAGGAGTTAAATTATATGCGGTTCCGTTTTACGCGACCTGATCGATCAACCGGCTTCGACAACCGTGGTGTATATATATTCAAGACTTCGGATTACCAGATTCAGAAAACAGGATGGCGTTAAGAGATGAGATGGCGGAGTGGCTCAAAAATTTGCAATCGCAAATTTGTGAGTCGTTGGAGCGTTGTGGTGCAGGTACCTTTGAAGCCCACGAATGGACCCGTACAGAAGGTGGAGGAGGTCGAAGTATGGTGGTACAAAACGGTGCCATCTTAGAAAAAGGTGGTGTTTTGTTCAGTGCAGTTGGCGGAAAAGCCCCAGCCTTTCTATTTAAGGAAAGCGCTCACAGTGTAGCAGGTGAGTTGCCTGATGAAGTTCCCGATTTTTTTGCAACAGGCGTTTCGATTGTTTTACATCCTGAAAGTCCGATGGTGCCCATCATCCACATGAACATTCGTTACTTTGAAATGAGTAATGGTGTAAGGTGGTTAGGAGGAGGAATTGATTTAACCCCCCATTACGTCAACGAGGACGATGCCATTTATTTTCACACGGCATTAAAGACCATGTGCGACCAGCATAACAGCACGTATTACACTAAGTTCAGTGAGTGGGCTGACGCTTATTTTTATCTTCCACATCGTAACGAGACCCGAGGTATCGGCGGTATATTTTTTGATCGGTTAACAGAGACCGATGAGATGACCTTTGAAAAGAACCTAGCTTTTTGGAAGGCCACTGGGGAGTTATTTGCCCCGCTGTATGTTTCACTCATTGAGCGGAACAGGCACGTAGCCTATACCGACAAGGAAAAGCAATGGCAATTACTGCGCCGTGGGCGTTACGTGGAATTTAATTTATTGTACGATAAGGGCACTAAGTTTGGATTGGAGACCAATGGTCGCGTTGAGTCCATCTTAATGAGTTTACCAAAAACAGCAGGTTGGGAATATGATTTTCAGCCAGCGGCAGGTTCAGCTGAAGCCGCTACTCTAAAAAACTTAGTCAAGGGCCGATTCAGGCTTGCGGTCTAAACTTAAAGATAATTAGCATCAAGAAAATAACCGGCAATGAACTAAGAAACATGCCGATATACCCTTTCGCATATCCTTCGTCTTCGCTATAATATTTTACGTTAAGAAAAATATTGGTGCCAGACAGTATAAATCCAAGAATAGAGAGGGCGATGCCGTAGTACATCCATTCGATGCGGGAGATGCAGAGTGTAGCGCACAGGCCTACAGCAATAGAGCCGTATCCACTGAATTTATAGAGGATGTTTAATCCGTTCATTCGGCGAAGTAATTCATTAATCTGCGACGCAGTTTGCTCATGTAAGTTTGCGTTTGCCAATCGGTATGGTTGAGAGTAGAATTAATGCATTTACCATACTGTTTAATTCGGTACTTCATTTCTTCGCTAAGTAAATTGAAGAGTTCCATGGCTTCGTCGAAATCAGAAGCATTGTCTTTTATGCGTGCGAAATGGTCTTCAGTACTTTCATCGATAACCGTTTGCGGTTTTCTACCCATTCGCAGAGCCATGAGGTAACGGTCGCGCACCACAAATGCTTCGGCACTAGAATTGAGAAAACGTTCTTTGATATCTGCAGGCAGATCGTAATCGTTTTCCATTTCGTAATCCCATTCATCTTTATACCGTTGTTCGAGGTAAAGGTGCGGCGCAACGAATACGTGTTTCCAATCGATCGGGTATTGCCAAAGATTGAAACGGCGTGAGTTATTACCGAGGTCGATAATATTAAATGTTTTTTTATCAGGCAGAACGCGGCTACCACGACCGATCATTTGGTGGTAAAGCGTTAAGGATTTAGTTGCGCGGTTAAGGATGATGTTTTCAACTTCAGGTTCATCGAAGCCGGTGGTGAGGATACTCACCGATGTGAGTATACCTTCGCGTGTATTGCGGAACCATTCGAGTACATCGGCCCTTTCGCGATCGCTGAAGGTGCTATCGAGGTGTCGGATTGGTAACCCTTTGGCTTTAAAAGTTTCGTAAACCGCACGGCTGGTGAGGATACCCGCGTTGAAGATAAGCGTCTTTCTTCCCTTGGCGATATCGTTGTAAGCCTCGAGCAATTTACCTTGCATGATGGCTTGTGTGTAGAGCAATTCGTGAGAGCCCACTGTAAACTCCCCATTAGTACCAACTCGGAGTGAGCTCAGGTTAACATCGTAAGAAAACGTTTGTCCCTCGCACAAATACCCTTGTTCGATGAGGTTGGAAATACTTTCTCCGATAATTAACTCGTTATATGTTTGGTAGAGCGGGAGCTTTTTATTGCTACTCAGCGGTGTGGCAGTTACCCCTAAAATATTTACATCATTGAAGTAGTGGAATATTTTGCGGAACGAATTGTTGTGAGCTTCATCCACAATAACCAAGCCGATATCTTCGAGGAACTGGTCATTCTCTTGAAGGCGGTTGTTGAGCGTTTCAACCAATGCTATAAAAGCCGCATAGTCGCTTTGGTGTGGCAGTTGTTTAACTTCACTGGTGATGACCTTATTATTGATCCCAGCTTCAGTAAGCACATCAGACGTTTGTTTGCTTAATTCGATGCGGTGGGTAAGGATGAGTACCTTTCGTCCCGATTTTTTAATGTACTGTTTTGCGATTTCGCTAAAGATGATGGTTTTACCACCACCAGTGGGTAATTGGAACAGTAAATTCGCATTTGGAGGTAAATCTTCCAGCCGCTTGAAAATTTTTGCAACTGCTTCTTCTTGATATGGATAAAGTCGACGCGTTTCTGCAGCTTCAATGGGTTCTTCGGTCATAAAAATCGCAATTCGCAAATATACTGCGAAAGCCACGAAAGGGATTAAAATTTAATCAAATAAAATGTGAAGATTTTAACACGCACTCAAAAAGGCATAGAATACTGTAAATTCACGGCATGTTAAACCGAGTTCCCAAGACACTATGGCCCCTTCTTTCCGGCCTATTGATGGGTTTGTCGTGGTACTATCATTTGAGTTTACTCCTATTAGTGGCCTGGGTACCCTTACTTGCCTTTGAATCGGCATTTCGAGAGGGGTTGATTAGCAAGTACCGCTACCGAATTTCCATTTATTTCGGGTTTCTTGTATGGAACCTTATTGTGAGTTGGTGGGTGGTGAATGCCTCCTTCGGTGGGGCTGTGGTCGCCTTTGTTCTGAATTCTCTCTTCATGACAATCGTGTTTGTGGTGTACACGCACCTGCGTCAAGTCTTGGCATTCCCCGGCAACCACTGGTTCTTGGTGCCCTTGTGGCTTGCATGGGAATATGGCCATACCATTTGGGATTTAACATGGACCTGGTTAACCCTTGGCAATGTTTTCAGTAATCTGCATCCAGTGGTGCAATGGTATGAATTCACTGGGACATCCGGAGGCAGTGCCTGGATATTAATCAGTAATATTTTAGTTTATCGTGCCTTTTCAAGATCAATGCCCAGAAAGGCCAAACTCACTGTCCTCGGGGTAATTGCTCTTCCTGCGTTGATTTCGCTCGTGATGTATGTTGTTCCGAAATCCCAGTCAGAAAAACAAATTCAAGTTGTTGCTGTACAGCCTAACATTGACCCTTACAATGAGAAATTTCTAACTGGTTTTAGTGAGCAGTTTGAAAAAACGGCGGCCATGGTAACGCCCCATATCGATAGTACAACAGATTTATTGATTTTCCCTGAGACCTTTATTTCCGAGAATCTCAATGAAGAAGTCATTAACCAATCAGAGGAGATTGATTGGTTTCGTGGCACTTACCTGCATTCGTTTCCGAAGTTGAGCATTGTGGCAGGTAGTAATTCCTATCAATTGTTTAATAACGTTGAAGATAAACCCAGCACCGCTCGGCTTGATGAGCGCATGCAAGTATGGTTCGACGTATACAATACCGGACTCTGCATCTCAGCCGATACCGTTCACTTGTATCACAAATCCAAATTGGTACCCGGAGTGGAGCGAATGCCCTTCCCTGCCCTATTAAAACCCTTAGAAGCATTGGCATTAGATATGGGAGGCACAATGGGTAGTTTGGGCACACAAGCTACCAGGGCCGTATTTACAGATGAACGCGGCCATAAATCAGCACCCGTTATTTGTTATGAAAGCGTGTATCCTGACTTTGTAAGAGAATACATAGTAAAGGGCGCCCAATTGATTACCATAATAACTAATGACGGCTGGTGGGGTAATACCCCTGGGTACCGCCAGCATAAAGATTACGCTCGTTTAAGAGCCATTGAATGCCACAGGGAAGTTGTGCGTAGTGCCAATACAGGTACCAGTTGTTTTATTCGTGTAAATGGTGATTCAGAGCAAGAAACAGCCTGGTGGCAACCGGCGGTCATTTCTTCGAAGGTGAACCTATACGACGATACAACCTTTTTTGTTAAACACGGCGATTTATTATCCTATACCGCTTGTGTACTGGCTATTGCGTTACTTGTGTGGCGCGTGCTAATTTTTGTGCTTAGATTGGTGACAAAGAACCCGTGAGCTTCGGGAAAAAAACTGTAATTTCATCCCTTCAGACCTGATTATGGAAAAATTTGATGTGACCATTATAGGCGGCGGTCCTGGTGGATATGTAGCCGCAATTCGTTGTGCCCAACTTGGCATGAAAACAGCGTTAGTAGAAAAATACCCTTCATTAGGCGGAACCTGTTTGAATGTAGGCTGTATTCCATCAAAAGCTTTGTTAGATTCAAGTGAACATTTTTATAATGCTGTGCACCATTTTGAGGAGCATGGTATAGACATAAAAGCACCAAAAGTTAACCTCAAACAGATGATTGAGCGCAAGCGTGGGGTGGTTAAAATGACAGTTGACGGCATCAATTTTTTGATGAAGAAAAACAAAATTACGGTGTACACTGGCATGGGTAGTTTTGAAAGTAAGACAACCATTGCCATTTCAAAAGCAGATGGCAGTAAGGAAGTCATTGAAACAGCCAAAACCATTATTGCTACTGGTTCTAAGCCATCGAGTTTACCGGGCATTGAAATTGATAAAAAACGCGTTATCACCTCCACTGAAGCCTTAGAACTTCAGGAAGTGCCTAAGCACTTGGTTGTAATAGGTGGTGGAGTGATTGGGCTCGAGTTAGGCAGCGTTTACGCTCGTTTAGGTTCAAAAGTAACAGTTATTGAGTTTATGGACCGCATTATTCCCGGCATGGATGGTGCCCTGAGTAAGGAATTACAGCGTGTACTTAAAAAGAACTTAGGTTTTGAATTCATGATGAAGCACCGTGTAACCGGTGTAAAGGCTAGCGCCAAGGAAGTCACTGTAAGTGTATTGAACGCGAAAGAAGAATCTGTTGAAGTAAAAGGCGATTATTGCTTGGTATCCGTTGGAAGACGTGCGTATACTGACCAACTTGGATTGGATAAAGTTGGCATAAAAGTAGACAACCGTGGTCGTATTGAAACCGATGAACATTTGAAAACAAACATCGATGGTATTTACGCAATAGGTGACGTAGTAAAAGGTGCGATGTTGGCCCACAAAGCCGAGGAAGAAGGTACGTATGTTGCAGAACTTTTAGCAGGACAAAAACCACACATCAACTACAACCTTATTCCTGGTGTTGTTTATACATGGCCAGAAGTAGCAGGTGTTGGACAAACCGAGGAGCAATTAAAAGAAAAGGGTGTTAAATACAAAGTAGGTAATTTCCCATTCAAAGCCAGCGGTCGCGCTCGTGCGAGCATGGACACTGATGGGTTTGTAAAAGTAATAGCAGACGAAGCCACCGATGAAATTTTAGGCGTTCACATGATTGGTCCACGTGTTGCCGACATGATAGCAGAAGCTGTTGTGGCGATGGAGTACCGCGCTAGTGCAGAAGACATTTCACGCATGAGTCATGCTCACCCAACTTTCACTGAAAGCATGAAGGAAGCTTGTCTTGATGCTACCGCCAAACGTGCTATACATATTTAAATACACCTGATGACAAAAGTTGCCATAATAATGGGGAGTCAGAGCGATTTGCCTACCATGCAACCCGCCGCCGAGGTGCTTGAGCAATTAGGCGTTGCCTATGAAATAGACATTGTTTCGGCCCATCGCACCCCGCAAAAAATGTTTGATTTTGCGCAACATGCCCATGAGCGGGGACTGCGTGTGATTATTGCCGGAGCCGGTGGCGCCGCGCATTTACCAGGTATGGTAGCCTCGTTAACCCCATTGCCTGTTATAGGTGTTCCGGTTAATAGTAGCAATAGCATACATGGTATGGATAGTTTATTAAGCATTGTTCAAATGCCGAATGGCGTACCCGTAGCCACGGTGGCTATTGGTGCTGCGCAGAATGCTGGTATTTTGGCCGCGCAAATTTTGGCAACCGGCGATGATGCCTTGCTTCAACGCATTTCAGATTTTAAACACACGTTGCGCGATAAAGTGCTTCATGCCAGTTCTCAATTAAAAGATAAAACAAAATAGATGTCCCGCAAAACGAACCTTGTTAAATTGGGTGATGTACTCCAACAATTTCTGAGTCAGGAAAAATTGGACATTAAAATTTCTCAAAACGTGGTTCGCAACTCTTGGAGTGAAATTGCGGGCGAGATGGTGGCACGGCGCACTACGAACATTCAATTTCAGAATAAAACACTTCTTGTTACAATTGATTCTGCAGCGTTAAAGCACGAGTTGAGTTATCAGACCGAAGCATTGATTACCAATGTCAATAAATTTTGCGGTTACCGTTTAATCGATTCACTAGTTATCCGATGAGAAAAATACTACTCGGCTTAATCATCCTGCCTACACTTTTAGCCTCACAAAATGATTCGCTCATGCTTCGTAAAATTTACGATTACTACCTCGTAAATGGCAGGGCTTACGATCACTTGCGTGAGTTAACTAAAACGATAGGTGGTCGATTAAGTGGGAGTCCGCAAGCCGCAAAGGCAGTTGCGTGGGCACAAAAGATCATGAGGGAATCATTGGCCGACACTGTTTATTTGCAACCGTGCATGGTTCCGCATTGGGAACGTGGTGCAAAAGAAATCTGTTTTCTTAATGATGGTGGTAAAAAGTTGCCTCTTAAAGTAACAGCCTTAGGCAGTTCAGTTGGCACCGGTGCTAAGGGCATCACTGCGTCTGTGGTGGAAGTGCACTCGTTTGACGAATTAGAAAAACTGGGAACTGCCGTTAAAGGCAAAATCGTTTTTTACAATGTGTTTTTCAATCAACGTCATATTTCAACCGGCACAGCTTATGGTGAAACTGTGAAGTACCGCGCCTTGGGCGCCAGCAGGGCTGCGAAGTATGGGGCTGTTGCAGTATTGGTACGCAGTATGAGTTCGGTAGCCGACGATGAACCACATACCGGTAATATGCGGTATGATACAAGTATTAGTCGCACAAAAATTCCTGCTGTCGCTTTGAGTTATATAGCAGCAGATGCCTTGCATAATGTGATTGCTACTAAAAACACAGCTACCGTCTATTTAGAAACCCATTGCCAGCAACTCCCTCCCTCACCTTCTTATAATGTTGTTGCGCAGATCAATGGCACAGTGGATAATCAAATTATTGTTTCAGGTGGGCATTTAGATAGTTGGGACAATGGAGAAGGCGCGCACGACGACGGTGCCGGAGTAGTGCAAACCATTGAAATATTGTACCTCTACAAAGCACTTGGCATTAAGCCCCGACACACCATTCGTGTAGTGGCCTTTATGAATGAGGAAAACGGGTTAGCCGGTGGACAAGCGTATGCAAAAGAAGCCAAACAAAAAAATGAAGTCCATTTAGCAGCGCTCGAAACCGATGCCGGCGGATTTACGCCAAGAGGTTTTGGTGTTGATACTTTAAATGGTTTGTACAACAAGGTTCAGGGGATGAAAAAACTTTTTGAGCCCTATCTTGTTTTACACCTTGCCACTGATGGTGGTGGCGCTGATATTTCACCGTTAGAAGAAATGAAGGTGCCATGCATTGGATTTGAACCCGACAGTCAACGCTATTTTGACATTCATCATACCGCCCGTGATGTGTTTGAATCGGTGAACAAGCGTGAATTACATCTCGGTGGCGCCACTATAGCTGCCTTGATTTATTTGCTGGATCAGCATCTTTAGAATGGATCAGAAATCATTTGTTTACGAAGAAGAGGATGTAAAAGGTCAAGAAATTCTTGAAGCCATTTCGGCAGCAGGCACCTTTAATAAATGGATGTACTCAACCATCCGTCCATACTGCTCTGGCAGCATCCTCGAAATTGGCAGTGGGGTTGGCAATATTTCTTCTTTCTTCATTCACGACGGCGCTACATTAGCTTTGAGCGATATTCGAGAAGGGTATCGCGAGCGTTTGAAAAAACAGTTCCCCAAGCAACCGGTATACAACATTGATATCGTAGACCCACAATTCGAACGTAATCAAAACGATTTGTTGGGGACCTTTGACACCTGTTTTGCCTTAAATGTGGTTGAACATGTTGAAGACGATCATGCCGCCATTCAAAACATGCTAAAGCTGCTGAAGCCAGGTGGTCGCTTGGTTATTCTTGTGCCCGCTTACCAATGGCTGTATAATCCGATTGACAAATCATTGGGGCATTACAGAAGGTATACACAACACTCATTAGGACAACTGATGAAGGCTCACGCCCCGTTAGAAAAACTGTTTAGCTTCAATTTTACTGGTATTGCCGCCTGGTGGATGGGTGGAAAACTATTCCGTCAGGACACCATCCCTAAAAGCGAAATGAAATTGTACAATACGTTTGTCCCCATTTTCAAAATCGTTGACAAACTCGTACTTAATAAAATGGGGTTATCGGTAATTGGTGTGATTAAGAAACCGTAGCCAAGGCTCGGACACTTATTTGTCGCGTTTCTTAATCCAAGCACTTACTGCAGGCGCCAGTTCTTTCTGAGATTTACCACCTACAAAAACACCAATGTGTCCCCCTTTAAAACTATACAACTCCTTGTCCTTACTACCCACGTGGTCGTTTAAAGGAATGGTAGCCGCCGGTGGCACTAAGTGATCTTCGGTAGCGTAGATATTTAAAAGTGGACAAGTGATGTTTTTAAGTGCTACTTTTTGTCCACCAACTTCCAATTCACCTTTCACCAATTTATTCTCTTGGTACAAGTCTTTCATGAATTGGCGGAAGCATTCACCCGCCTGATCAGGACTTTCGCTGATCCATTTTTCCATGCGAAGAAAATTGAGCAATTTTTCCTTATCGCTTAATGAATTGGTGAGCGATTGTTGCTTTTGCACTTTCATCATCGGCTTTAACATGTCGAAACCTTGATTTAGAAAGTCACCTGGAATCAATCCACGGTTGCCCTCTACTAATGCATCAAAATCCATGTCCTTACTCCAACGGAACAACAGGCCATCATTGGTGCTAAAGTCGACAGGAGTTACATGTGTAACTAAATTCTTCACTTTATCCTGGTGCAACGAAGTATAGATCAAACTCAATGTTCCACCTTGACAGATGCTAAGAATATTCACTTTCTCAATCCCATGTGCTTGACGAATATAATCGACGCAATGGTCGATGTAGCCATTCACATAATCATCGATTGTTAAATACCGGTCGCTGCCAGTAGGAAATCCCCAATCAATTAAGTAAATGTCCATTCCTGCATTTAAAAGATTCCGGATATAACTCCGATCTTCCTGCAAGTCGAGCATTTTATACGTATTAACCAATGCATAAACGATAAGTACAGGCGTTTTAACAGTAGCCGGTGCACCACGATCGTATTTAAACAGTCGCAACTTATCTTCTGCATAGACTTCCGTCTTTGGTGACGTAGCAATATCAACATCCTCAATAGATTTGAGTGTTTCATAACCCTTCAGCATTTTGGTGCTGAGTTCGGTGAATTCTTGCAGCATGTTTTCCATAAGTCGATTTTGTGGAGTAAAGATAGGGATTATTTAAGAGTTTGGGCGTTGACGCCAATTTAAGCAAGAATGGCTAATGGCGTTGAAATCAATTGTTAATGGTGAATTGTAAATGGTTAATGCGTTGACAAAATATACTCTTTAAATTGAAAATTGAGAGTGGAGAATTGAGAGTGGAAATCAATTGTTAATGGTGAATGGATAATGGTGAATGGCGTTGAAATCAATTGTTAATGGTGAA
>JACCDW010865643.1_pt1 | contig 26997 bp, 19 predicted proteins | sample 7449781 | NCBI WGS metagenome assembly JACCDW01 (sample SAMN15323449, study PRJNA562643) | freshwater metagenome | isolation source: river surface water | place: USA:Blue River Watershed | collected 2017-08-18
GCATGCCCAAGGTGCAGGACAAGGTCAAGGAGTTCTTCGGCAAGGAGCCGCGCAAGGACGTCAACCCCGACGAGGCCGTGGCCGTGGGCGCCGCCATCCAGGGCCAGGTGCTCTCGGGCGACCGCAAGGACGTGCTGCTGCTCGACGTCACGCCGCTGTCCCTGGGCATCGAGACCCTGGGCGGTGTCATGACCAAGATGATCACCAAGAACACCACCATCCCGACCAAGTTCGCGCAGACCTTCTCGACCGCCGACGACAACCAGCCGGCCGTGACGATCAAGGTGTTCCAGGGCGAGCGCGAAATGGCCAGTGGCAACAAGCTGCTGGGCGAGTTCAACCTCGAAGGCATTCCGCCGGCCGCGCGTGGCACGCCGCAGATCGAGGTGTCGTTTGACATCGACGCCAACGGCATCCTGCACGTGGGCGCCAAGGACAAGGGCACGGGCAAGGAAAACAAGATCACGATCAAGGCCAACTCGGGTCTGTCCGAAGCCGAGATCCAGCAAATGGTCAAGGACGCCGAACTCAACGCCGCCGAAGACAAGAAGAAGCTGGAACTGGTGCAGGCCAAGAACCAGGGCGACGCGCTGGTGCACTCGACCAAGAAGAGCCTGACCGAATACGGCGACAAGCTCGACGCCGGCGAGAAGGAGAAGATCGAGGCCGCCACCAAGGACCTGGAAGAGGCCCTCAAAGGCGACGACAAGGCCGCCATCGACGCCAAGACCGAAGCGCTGATGAACGCGAGCCAAAAGCTCGGCGAAAAAATGTACGAAGGCATGCAGGCCCAGCAAGCGGCGGGCGCCGCCGGTGCGGCCGGTGGCGAGCAGGCCCAGCCGGCCGACGACAACGTGGTCGACGCCGAGGTCAAGGAAGTCAAGAAGTGATGCGCCTCAGCTCGAGGCCACAGGCCTGAGCTGAGCCCCCGCCGCGACGGCAGCTTCCCCCCGGAAGCCGCTTCGCGGCGTTCTTGTTGAAACGGTTGAAGAACATGGCGAAACGCGATTTTTACGAAGTGCTGGGCGTGCCCAAGAACGCGTCGGACGAGGACATCAAGAAGGCCTACCGCAAGCTGGCGATGAAGTACCACCCGGACCGCAACCAGGGGGATGCCGCCAAGGAAGCCGAGGCCAAGTTCAAGGAAGTCAAAGAGGCCTACGAGATGCTGTCGGACGCGCAAAAACGCGCGGCCTACGACCAGTACGGCCATGCGGGCGTCGACCCCAATATGCGCGGACCCGGTGGCGCCGAGGGCTTCGGCGGTTTCGGCGACGCCTTTGGCGACATCTTCGGCGACATCTTCGGCGGCGGCCGCCGCGGCGGCGGCGGGCGCCAGGTGTTCCGTGGCGCCGACCTCAGCTACGCCATGGAAGTCACGCTCGAAGAAGCGGCCCACGGCAAGGACGCGCAGCTGCGCATCCCCAGCTGGGACGAATGCGACACCTGCCACGGCACCGGCGCCAAGCCCGGCACCAGCGCCAAGACCTGCTCGACCTGCCACGGCTCGGGCACAGTGCAGATGCGACAGGGCTTTTTCAGCGTGCAGCAAACCTGCCCGCACTGCCGCGGCACCGGCAAGATCATCCCCGACCCCTGCACCACCTGCCACGGCCAGGGCAAGGTCAAAAAGCAAAAGACGCTCGAAGTGAAAATCCCCGCCGGCATCGACGACGGCATGCGGATTCGCTCGAGCGGCAACGGCGAGCCCGGCACCAACGGCGGCCCGCCGGGCGACCTCTACATCGAGATCCGCATCAAGAAGCACGAGATCTTCGAGCGCGACGGCGACGACCTGCACTGCGCGGTGCCGATCAGCTTCACCAAGGCCGCGCTCGGCGGCGAGATCGAAGTGCCCACGCTGGGCGGCAAGGCGGCCATCGACATCCCCGAAGGCACGCAGACCGGCAAGCAGTTCCGCCTGCGCGGCAAGGGCATCAAGGGCGTGCGCGGCAGCTACCCGGGCGACCTGTACTGCCACATCACGGTGGAGACGCCGGTCAAGCTCACCGAACACCAGAAAAAACTGCTCAAGGAGTTCGACGAGTCGCTGCGCAAGGGCGGCGCCAAGCACCAGCCCAGCGAGGAAAGCTGGACCGACAAGCTCAAGGGCTTCTTCGGCGGCTGAGGCCCGGCCACGGCCAGCCCGAGGGCCCGCCCATGCGGGCCCTTTTTTCATGCGCGCTGGATCAGCCTCTGGTGCGCCACCGCGCCAGCGCCTAACATGGCCGCATGAGCGCCACCATCACCTTCCTCGGCGGGGCCGACAGCGTCACCGGCTCCAAATACCTGGTCGAGCACCAGCGCCAGCGGCTGCTGGTCGACTGCGGCCTGTTCCAGGGCTACAAGCAGCTGCGCCTGCGCAACTGGGCGCCGCTGCCCGTGGCACCGCAGCAAATCGACGCGGTGGTGCTCACGCACGCGCACCTCGACCACAGCGGCTACCTGCCGCTGCTGGTCAAGCAAGGTTTTGCGGGGCGCGTGCACGCCACCTTGGGCACGGTCGACCTGTGCCGCATCCTGCTGCCCGACAGCGGCCACATCCAGGAAGAAGACGCGGCGTTTGCCAACCGCCACGGCTTTTCCAAGCACGCGCCGGCGCTGCCCCTCTACACCAAGCAAGACGCGCTGGACAGCCTGCGGCAGCTGCATGCCGAGCCCGTGCATGCGGTGTTCGAGCCGATCCGCGGCTGGAAAGCGCGCTTTTTGCGTGCGGGCCACATCCTGGGCGCGGCCAGCCTGCTGCTTGAGGTCGCAGGTCGGCGCATTCTGTTCTCGGGCGACCTCGGCCGCCCCGACGACCCGCTGATGCTGCCGCCCGAGCCGCCGCCGCAGGCCGACACGGTGCTGATCGAGTCCACCTACGGCGATCGGCTGCACCCCGAGGGCAAACTGTTTGCCGAGCTCGGCCCGCTGCTGAGCAAGCTCGCGCAGCGCGGCGGCGTGGCCGTGGTGCCGGTGTTCGCCGTGGGCCGCGCGCAGGCCGTGCTGCACACCATCGCGCAACTCAAGGCCGCGGGCGAGTTGCCGCGCGGCCTGCCGATCTTCCTCGACTCGCCCATGGCCATTCACAGCACGGCGCTGTTTGAGCGGCACCTGGGCGAACACCGGCTGAGCGCGGCCGAGGTGCGCGCGATGGACCGCGTGGCCACCATGCTCGAGACGCCCGAGCAAAGCAAATCGCTCGCGCACCGGCATGGCCCCATGGTGATCCTGGCGGCCAGCGGCATGGCCACGGGCGGGCGCGTGCTGCACCACCTCGCGCAGTACGCGGGCGACCACCGCAACATGATCATCCTCACGGGTTTTCAGGCACCGGGCACGCGCGGCGCAAGCCTGGCGGCCGGCCAGTCGCCGATCCGCATCCATGGCCAGGACGTGGTGGTGCGCGCCGAAATCGCGCAAATCGCCTCGGCCTCGGCCCACGCCGATGCCAACCAGCTGCTGGCCTGGCTGCACCAGATGCCCAGCGCACCGGGACAGGTTTATGTGGTGCACGGCGAGCGCGCCGCCAGCGACATGCTGCGCCAGCGCATCGCGCACGACATCAAGTGGCGCGCCATCGTGCCCGAACACGGCGCGACCTGGCCGCTGTGAACGCGCCGGGGCCGCGCAGCGAGCCTGGTCGACAGCCAAGGGGACTCTGCCGGGAGAAAGCGCAGACGCGGGCGGATATCGGATTCAAAGCCTGGGCCTGTCCTCCGAAACCGCTAAGATTTGCGGATTGATCCACGGCGCCCTCGGTTTCGGGCGCCCCCCCTGGGTCGCAGCGCCCCACCCATCCCATGCCCGTTTCCCGCGCACGCCCTTCACAGTCCGCCCGCCATCCCCTGCATTTGACGCTGCTCACCAGCCTCTGGCTGGTGACGCTGCCCAACCTGCCTTTGTGGACCCGGCTGCACGCCCTGCCCGAAATCACGGGCCTGCGCGGGCTGCTGTTCGGCCTCGGTCTGGCGCTGGGCGTGGCGGCCCTCACGCACGCCCTGCTGTGCCTGCTGAACTGGCGCTGGCTGCTCAAGCCCGTGCTGACGCTGTGCATCCTGAGCGCCGCCAGCGGCGCCTACTTCATGTGGAGCTACGGCATCGTCATCGACGCCAACATGATCGTGAACGTGGCGCAGACCGACCCGCGCGAGGCGGCCGATCTGCTCAACTGGCGCATGCTGCTGAGCCTGCTTGTGCTGGGCCTGCTGCCCAGCTGGTGGCTTTGGCGCCAGCCTGTGCGCGAGATCGGCTGGGGCCGGCGCCTGGGCGGCAATGCACTGGCATCGCTCGCCTCACTGGCGCTGCTGGTGCTCAGCCTGCTGCTCATTTACCAGGACTTTGCCTCGGTCATGCGCAACCACACGCAGCTGCGCTACATGATCAGCCCACTCAACAGCTTTTATGCGGTGGGCCGCGTGTTGGCCAAGCCCCTGGAGCGCGACACGGGCACGGTGGCGCCCATCGGCCAGGACGCGCGCCTGGCGCTGCCCCCGGGCGCGGCCCCGGCCACCGTGATCGTGGTGGTGGGCGAAACGGCGCGGGCCGCGAACTTTGGCCTCAACGGCTACGCGCGCGACACCACACCGCGCCTGGCCCAGCTGCCGGTCGCCAGCCTGCGCCAGGTCTGGTCCTGCGGCACCAGCACCGCCACCTCCCTGCCCTGCATGTTCTCGCACCTGGGCAAGGACGCCTTTGAAAACCGCAGCAGCAACCACGAGTCGCTGGCGGATGTATTGCAGCACGCCGGTCTGGCGGTTCTGTGGGTCGACAACCAATCGGGCTGCAAGGGCATCTGCGCGCGGGTGCCCAACGTGAGCACCACGGCCCTGAAAGTGTCCCCGCATTGCGACCGTGGCGAATGCCACGACGAGGTCATGCTGCACGAGCTGGACAAACGCATCGCCGAGCTGCCGGCCGAGCGCCGCGCCAAGGGCACGGTGGTCTTCATGCACCAGATGGGCAGCCACGGCCCGGCTTACCACAAACGCGTGCCGCCCGCCTTCAAGCGCTTCACGCCCGAGTGCGCGAGCAACGCCTTGCAGCAGTGCGCGCGCGAGCAGGTCGTCAACGCCTACGACAACACCATCGCCTACACCGACCACTTTCTGGCCGAGACCATCGCCTGGCTGCAAAAACGCCCCGGCCCCAGCGCCATGGTCTATGTGTCCGACCACGGCGAGTCGCTGGGCGAGAACAACCTGTACCTGCACGGCCTGCCCTATGCGATCGCGCCCGATGTGCAAAAGCGCGTGCCCTGGATCACCTGGGTCTCGCCCGCGTTCGGGCAGCAACGCGGCCTGAGCCTGGAGTGCCTGCGCGCCAAGGCCGATCGGCCTTTCAGCCACGACCATTACTTCCACTCGGTGCTGGGCCTGGCCGGCGTGCGCGCCGCCGAATACCAGGGCGACCTGAACCTCTACGCCAGCTGCATGCGCTGAGCGCGCCGCGGCCGCCTCACATGAAGCGGTCGAGCAGCTTGCGCGAGTGCTTGTCCAGGGACAAGGGGTCGCGGATCAGGTATTGCACGCCGTCGGCGTCGCTCACGATCAGCGTCTTGCCCGTCAGGCGGCGGATGTCCTCCTCGCCCTTGAGCATGAAGCGCGCTTCGCCGCGGTCGGTCTGCACCGTCCAGACGCTGGGCGTGACCAGGCTGCTGACGCTCTTGAGGCGCTGGATTTCGGGCAGGAACTCGCGCTCGGCCACGGCCTCGCGCAGCGCCGCCTGCAAGGGCAGGTCCACCCGGTCGAGCTGCTCGAACCAGGCCAGTTCGTGGCCCTCCATGTCCATGATGCCCACGCCCTGCTCGGGCGCGGTGACCGGGTAGGCGCGCACCACAAGCACCGGCACGTGGGACTGGCCCTGCGCATCGGTCCAGACCCAGCGGCCCAGGGGATTGCGTTCGAGTTTCATGCGCTCAGCTCCTGCTGGGCCGCGCCAAGCACCGGCCCTTCGGCCTCGGCCTGGCGCTGCTGCGCCTGGTACAGGCGCCAATAAGCGCCTTCGAGCGCCATCAACTGCTCGTGCGGGCCTTCTTCGACCACCACCCCCTTGTCCATCACCACCAGGCGGTCGGCCTTGCGCAGGGTGGACAAGCGGTGCGCGATGGCGATGGTGGTGCGGCCACGCACCAGGTTGTCCAGGGCTTTCTGGATTTCCTTTTCGGTCTCGGTGTCGACCGCCGAGGTGGCTTCGTCGAGGATCAGGATGCGCGGGTTGATGAGCAGCGCACGCGCGATGCTGATGCGCTGGCGCTCGCCGCCCGACAGGCCCTGGCCGCGCTCGCCCACCAGCGAGTCGTAGCCCTGGGGCATGCGCAGGATGAACTCGTGCGCGTGCGCGGCGCGGGCGGCGGCGATGATCTCTTCGCGCGTGGCGTCGGGCTTGCCGTAGGCGATGTTGTCGGCAATCGTGCCAAAGAACAGGAAGGGCTCTTGCAGCACCAGGCCGATCTGGCGGCGGAAGTCGGCGATGCGCAGCTGACGGATGTCCACGCCATCGAGTTCGATCACGCCCTCGGAGACGTCGTAAAAGCGGCAGATCAGGTTGACCAGCGTGCTCTTGCCCGAACCGCTGTGGCCGACCAGGCCGATCATCTCGCCCGGTGCGATCTCCAGGTCGAGGTCGCGGATCACGGCGCGGTTGCCGTAGCGAAAGCCGGCTTGGCGCACCGTGATGCGGCCGGTCACGCGCGCGGGCAGGGCCACCGGCTGCGCGGGCTCGGGCACGCTCGACACATGGTCAAGGATGTCGAAGATGCGCTTGGCGCCCGAGGCCGCCTTTTGCGTGTGCGAGACGATGCGGCTCATCGAGTCCAGGCGCGTGTAAAAGCGCCCGATGTAGGCCAAAAACGCGGTCAGCACACCGACGGTGATGCGGTCGTGCGCGACCAGCCAGATGCCAAAACCCCAGACGATGAGCAGGCCGATTTCGGTCATCAGCGCCACCGTGGGCGCGAACAGCGACCAGACGCGGTTCAAGCGGTCATTGACCTGCAGGTTGTGCCGGTTCGCGTCGGCAAAGCGCTGGGCCTCGCGCTCTTCTTGCGCGAAAGCCTTGACCACGCGGATGCCCGGGATGGTGTCGGCCAGCACATTCGTGACCTCGGCCCAGACGCGGTCGATCTTCTCGAAACCGGTGCGCAGGCGGTCGCGCACCAGGTGGATCAGCCAGCCGATGAAGGGCAGCGGCAGCAGCGTGATCAGGGCCAGCGTGGGGTTGATGGTGAACAGGATGATCGCGGTCATCACGATCATCAGCACGTCGGTGGCGAAGTCCAGCAGGTGCAGCGACAAGAAGACGTTGATGCGGTCGGTCTCGTTGCCGATGCGCGCGATCAGGTCGCCCGTGCGCCGGCCGCCAAAGTACTCGAGCGAGAGGCTCAGCAGGTGGCGGTAGGTGGTGGTGCGCAGGTCGGCGCCGATGCGCTCGGACACCAGCGCCAGGATGTAGGTCTTGGCCCAGCCCAGCACCCAGGCCAGGATGGCCGCGCCCAAGAGCCCCCCCAGGTACAGCGCCACCAGCGACGGGTCGATGGGCTGGCCGTTTTGGTAGGGGATCAACACCTCGTCCATGAGCGGCATGGTCATATAGGGCGGCACCAGCGTGGCCGCGGTCGAGGCCAGCGTGAGCGCAAAGCCCGCCAGCAGCTGCTTGCGGTAGGGCCGGCCAAAGCGCCAGAGCTTGAGCAGCGTCCAGGTGGACGGGGGTTCCAGGTCCTCGCGGCCGCAGACACGGCACTCGTCCTCGCCCTCGGGCAGCATCGCCTGACACACCGGGCAGGTGGCGCCCACCAGGGCGGTTTGCAGGGGGCGCCCTTCCTCGGTCGGCGCGGCCCAGCGCGCCAGCTGCGTCTGCAGGCGGCCGGCCTGGGCCTGCAGGCCCAGGGTGAAGCGCCAGACGGCCAGGCGCTGCTGCGGCAGCAGCAATTCGAGCATGCCCACGCCCGCGTGGTCGCTCAGCTGCAGGTGCATGCCCGGCTGCAGCGCCCAGATTTCCGGACTTTTTGCACCCTCGGCCCAGGCCAGCAGGCGCCGATCGGTCAAAATAAGCGCTGTTTTGGCGAATGTGAGCGATGCGTTCAGGTCAACTTCAAGAAAGGCTGTCGCGTTTTCATGAGGTTGAAGCCAGGACTGGACCTCCGACAGCCAGGCTTCCGGGATCACCGGACGCTGAACGGAGGGGGTGTTTGGGGTCATGAGGTTCAACCTGCGAGTGGCTGGCGGTGCGCCAGCTCCATCAAATCTTCCGAGAGACAATGAGGCACCAGTCTGCATCCTGAGATCCACACGCGCTCTGTGCTGCGCGAGCGTGCCCCTCTACGGCAGGCCATTGTAAGCCCCACCTTTTTTCCATGAGCCACAAATCCATCGACATCCTGCGCATGACCCACCTGCGCGGGCCCAGCATCTGGACCTACCCGCCGGTCATCGAGGCCCTGGTCGACATCGGCGAACTCGAAGACTTCCCCTCCCACACCCTGCCCGGTCTCAACGAGCGGCTCAAGGCCTGGCTGCCCGGCCTGATCGAGCACCGCTGCAGCCCCGGCGTGCGCGGCGGCTTCTTGCAGCGCCTGGACACCGGCACCTGGCCCGGCCACATCCTCGAACATGTGGCGCTGGAGTTGCAAACCCTGGCCGGTGCGCCCGACGGCTACGGCCGCGCGCGTGAGGCCGGCCCGCGCGGCGTCTACAAGGTGATCGTGAGCATGCCGCACGAGGAAGTCGGCCGCCAGTCGCTGCTGATGGCCCGCGAACTGGTCATGGCCGCCATCGAAGACCGTCCCTTCGATGTGGCCGCCGCCGTCGAAGACCTGACCGACCTGGTCGACCGCCGCTGCGTCGGCCCGAGCACCCAGGCCATCGTCAAGGCCGCACACGAGCGCAAGATCCCGCACATCCGCCTGAACACCGGCAACCTGGTGCAGCTGGGGCACGGCGCCGCGCAGCGCCGCATCTGGACAGCCGAGACCGACCGCACCAGCGCGATCGCCGAGGGCATCTCCAAAGACAAGGACCTGACCAAGCAATTGCTGAGCAATTGCGGCATCCCCGTGCCCGAGGGCCAGATCGTCGAGTCGCCGCAGCAGGCCTGGGCGGCCGCGCAGGACATCGGCGTGCCGGTCTGCGTCAAACCCGGCGACGGCAACCGCGCGCGCGGCGTCTCGCTCGATCTGCGCGAGCAGGCCGATGTGGAGGCCGCCTACGCCATCGCGCTGGAACAAGGCAGCGAGGTCATCGTCGAGAAGTTCATCGAAGGCCTGGAGCACCGCCTGCTGGTGGTCGGCGACCGCCTGGTGGCCGCCAGCCGCGGCCAGACCGCCAGCGTGCTCGGCGATGGCCAGCACACCGTGCGCGAGCTGGTGAACCTGCAGATCAATTCCGACCCGCGCCGTGGCAGCGACGGCAACCTGCCGCTGGAGACCGTGCGCCTGCGCCAGGGCAGCCCCGAGGTGCTCGAGCTGCAGCGCCAGGGCCTCACGCCCGACAGCGTGCCCGAGGCGGGCCGCAGCGTGCTGGTCAAGCGCACCGGCAACATGACCACCGACATCACCGACATCGTGCACCCCGAGGTGGCTTACCAGGCGGTGCTGGCGGCGCGCATCGTCGGCCTGGACATCGCGGGCGTCGACGTGGTCACGCCCGACATCACGCAGCCGCTGGCCAAGGTCGGCGGCGTGGTGGTCGAGGTCAATGCCGGCCCCAGCCTGCTGATGCACCTGAACCCGGCCGAAGGCCAGGCGCGGGACGTGGGCCAGGCGATCGCCGACCACCTCTTCCCCGGCACCGACAACGGCCGCATCCCGCTGGTGGGCCTGATGGGCGACGCCGACACCACGCGCGCCGCCAAGCTGACGGCCTGGCTGCTGCACCTCAAGGGCTGGACCACCGGCTTGTCCTGCGCCGACGGCCTCTACCTGAACCAGCGGCGCCTGCAGGCCCAAGGCGGCATGGACTTCGACAACGCCCAGCGCCTGCTGGTCAACCGCTCGGTGCAGGCCGCCGTGTTCGAAACCGATGCGCGCCACCTGCTCAGCGAAGGCCTGCCCTATGACCGCTGCCAGATCGGCATCGTCACCCGCATGCCCAAGGCCACCGGCCTGGACGACCTGTACGCCGGCGAGGACGAGCGCATGCCCGGCTACATCCGCACCCAGATCGATGTGGTGCTGCCCAGCGGTTTCGCCATCCTCAACGCCGAAGACGAGGCCGTGGCCGGACTGGCCGAGCACTGCGATGGCGAGGTGATTTATTACGCCAGCAACGGCGAGCACCCGCTCTTGGTGCAGCACCGCGCCGCCGGCCAGCGCGTGGGCTTTTGGCGCGAGGGCACGCTGGTGCTGGCCCAGGGCGCGCAGGAAACCGAGGTGCTGTCGGCGCAACGCCCGGCGGTGGCCAAGCTGCTCAAGGACCCGGGCAAGGCCACGGTCCACGACATCCTGGTGGCCGCCTGCGCGGCCTGGGCGCTGGACACGCCGGCCGAGCTGATCCGCGCCGGCGTCAAGAGCTACGGCCAAAACCCCACCTCCCTCTGATTCCGAACGACAGGAAACCTGCCGCATGCAAGTGTCTCGCATCCGCGCCCTGCGCGGCCCCAATCTGTGGAGCCGTCACACGGCGATCGAAGCCATCGTCAGCTGCCCCGAAGCCGAGCGCGTGCTCGCGCCCGCGCTCGAGCAGGAACTGCGCCGCACCTTCCCGGCCGTGGGCAGCCTCGAGGTCACGCGCCCGGGCGAGCACACCAGCCTGGCCCACGCGCTCGAGCGCGTCACGCTGGCCCTGCAGGTGCAGGCTGGATGCCCCGTCACCTTCAGCCGCACCAATGTGACCCCAGAGGCCGGCACCTACCAGGTGGTGGTCGAGTACACCGAGGAGCCCGTGGGGCGCCTCGCGCTGGAACTCGCGGAAAAGCTTTGCCAAGCCGTGCTCGCGGGCCAGGGCTTTGATGTCGAGGGCGCCATTGCCCAGCTGCACGAGCTCGACGAGGACGTGCGCCTGGGCCCCTCGACCGGCAGCATCGTCGACGCCGCCGTGGCGCGCGGCATCCCGTATCGCCGCCTCACGCAGGGCAGCATGGTGCAGTTCGGCTGGGGCGCCAAGCAGCGCCGCATCCAGGCCGCCGAAATCGACTCGACCAGCGCCATCGCCGAATCGATCGCACAAGACAAGGACCTGACCAAGCAGCTGCTGCACGCGGCCGGCGTGCCGGTGCCGCTGGGCCGCCCGGTGGACTCGCTCGAAGAGGCCTGGGCCGTGGCCCAGGAGATCGGCCTGCCCGTGGTGCTCAAGCCGCAGGACGGCAACCAGGGCAAGGGCGTCACGGTCAACATCACCGAGCGCGCCGCCTTCGATGCGGCCTACGAAACCGCCGAGCGCTACGGCAACGTGATGGTCGAAAAATTCCTGCCCGGCCACGACTACCGCCTGCTGGTGGTCGGCCACAAGCTGGTGGCCGCCGCGCGGCGCGAGCCACCGCTGGTCGTCGGCGATGGCGTGCACACGGTGCGCGAACTGGTCGAGCAGGTGAATGCCGACCCGCGCCGCGGCGAGGGCCACGCCACCTCGCTGACCAAGATCCGCTTTGACGACATCGCCGTGGGCCGCCTGCACGCGCAGGGCCTGCAGCCCGAGTCGGTGCCCGACAAAGGCCAGCGCGTGATCCTGCGCAACAACGCCAACCTCTCGACGGGTGGCACCGCGACCGACGTGACCGACGACGTGCACCCCGAAGTGGCCGCACGCGTGGTGGCGGCCGCTCGCATGGTGGGCCTGGACATCTGTGGCGTCGACGTGGTGTGCGAATCGGTGCTGCGCCCGCTCGAAGAGCAAAACGGCGGCATCGTCGAGGTCAATGCCGCGCCCGGCCTGCGCATGCACCTCACGCCCTCGTATGGCAAAGGCCGCGACGTCGGCCAGGCCGTGATCGATCTGATGTTCCCCGACGGCGAGAACGGCCGCATCCCGATCATCGCGGTCACCGGCACCAACGGCAAAACCACCACCGTGCGCCTGACCGCCCACCTGCTCAAGGCCCAGGGCCTGCGCGTGGGCATGACCAACACCGACGGCGTCTATGTCAACGGCCGCCAGACCGACTCGGGCGATTGCAGCGGTCCGCGCAGCGCGCGCAATGTGCTGATGCACCCCGAGGTCGACGCGGCGGTGTTCGAGACCGCGCGCGGCGGTCTGCTGCGCGAGGGCCAGGCCTTTGACCGCTGCAAGGTCGCCGTCGTCACCAACCTGGGCATGGGCGACCACCTGGGCCTGAACTACATCACCACGCTCGATGACCTGTCGGTGCTCAAGCGTGTGATCGTGCTCAACGTCGAGCCCGATGGCATGGCCGTGCTCAACGCCGCCGACCCGGCGGTGGCCGCCATGGGGCCGCACTGCCCGGGCGAAGTCACCTTCTTCGCGCTCGACGCCAACCAGCCCGTGCTGGCCACGCACCGCGCCCAGGGCAAGCGCGTGGTGTATGTCGACAACGGCGCCATCGTCGCGCAAAAGGGCAAGCAGGTCCTGCGCATCCCCCTCTCGCAGGTGCCGCTCACGCGCAACGGCCAGATCGGTTTTCAGACCGAGAACGTGCTCGCCTCGGTGGGCGCGGCCTGGGCCGTGGGGGTGCCCTGGGACGTGATCGCGCAGGGCTTGTCGACCTTCATCAGCGATGTGCAAGGCGTGCCCGGCCGCTTCAATGTGTTCGATTACAAGGGCGCCACCTTGATCGCCGACTACGGCCACAACCCCGACGCCATCCAGGCGCTGGTCAACGCGGTCGACAACATGCCGGCCCACAAGCGCGTGGTGGTGATCAGCGGCGCGGGCGACCGCCGCGACGAGGACATCCGCGACCAGACCCGCATCCTCGGGCAGGCCTTCGACGAGGTGCTGCTCTACCAGGACGCCTGCCAGCGCGGGCGCGCCGACGGCGAGGTGCTGGCACTGTTGCGCCAGGGGCTCGAAGGCGCGAGCCGCACGCGCCATGTGCAGGACATCCAGGGCGAGTTCAAGGCCATCGACACCGGCCTGTCGCGCCTGGCGCCTGGCGACCTGTGCCTGATCCTGATCGATCAGGTCGAAGAGGCCCTGGCCCACATCCGCGCGCAAGTGGCCGCTGCCGCGGCCTGAGTCCCTCAGGCGGCCGTGTGCACGGCCAGCCCGACGCTGGCCATGAACAGCGCCAGCCACAAGAGCCAGCGCCGCACGGTGGCCGCGGGCCGCTCGGCCAGGCGGTGCAGCAGCGCGCCGGCCAGCACCGACAGGACCAGCGCAGTCGCCATGCCCAGCGCGTTCCAGGCCACGGCGTCGGGCTGGTGCGCCGTCACGAAGGCACTGACGGCCAGGCCCACCGCGTAGTGGATCAAAAACACCGAGTACGAGATGCGCGCGAGCGCGCTCACGCCCGCACGCCAGCCCCGCGCCTGCGCTGGCGCGAGCCAGGCGGCAGGCGCGACCGCGAGCAAAAGCGCCACGCCCCAGGCGGTGGCGATGCGCCAGCGCGGATCGACCCACAGCGCCAGGCCACCGAGGCCCAGCAACAACAGCCAGCCCTTGGGCGGGATGCGACTTTGGCGCGCGCGGTGCGCGAGCCAACCCAGGCCGTAGGCGCCAAAAAAATAAAGCCCGTATTCGTCCAGGTCAGGCTGCAGGTTCCAGTACAGCAGCGAGAGCACGGTCAAGCCCAGCATGAGCTGCAACAGCAAGGCCTCCGGACGCCGCTGGGGCCGCGCATGCAGCCACAGCGTCACCGCCAGCAGCACGGCCAGGGTGAGCGCATGGAGCTGAAAATCGATCGCCACATACCAAATCCCGGCCGACAGCGCCTCTTGCCCAAGCAGGTGCTGCAGGAAAAACACATGGGCCATGGCCTGCCACCAATGGGGCGGGGCCGACAGCGAGGGGTGGTCAAAGTCGGGCCGAATCCATTCGGTGACCAGCACCGTCGCGCTCAGGGCACCGAGCATCGGGATCGCCAGGCGCAGGTAGCGCCGTCCCGCCAGGCGCAGCGCCCGAGGCCCATCCATGTCGGGCCGCGCCGCCAGGCCAGCCGCCGTCAGATAGCCCGAGCACACCAGAAACAGTTGCACCGCCAGGCGGCCATAGTCGCTGAGCCAGCCGATCACGGCGGGCCAGACGCGCAGCACCACATCGGACATGGGGCCGTAAAACGCCAGGTGGTGCAGCACGATGAGCACGCAGCCCACCGCCTTGAGCAGGTCGAGCAAAAAAGAGCGCCCCGAAGGGCGCTCTGACTCAGCGGCGGTGGCGTCTGGCGTGGGGTTCATCACAAGGCGAGGCGCGCGCGGGCCTCCTGGTACTCTTTTTTCATTTGGGCCACGCGCTCGCCCGCGCTCACCACGGCGGTGACGGCGCCGATGCCCTGGCCGCAGCCCCAGATGTCCTTCCAGGCTTTCTTGGCGTCGCCACCGAAGTTCATCTTGCTGGGGTCGGATTCTGGCAGATTCTGCGGGTCCAGGCCGGCCGCGCGGATCGAGGGCGCGAGGTAGTTGCCGTGCACGCCGGTGAACAAATTGCTGTAGACCACGTCGTCGGAGTTGCAGTCGACGATGGCCTGTTTGTAGGCCTCGGCGGCGCGCGCTTCGTGCGTGGCGATGAAAGCCGAACCGATGTAGGCAAAGTCTGCGCCCATGGCCTGCGCGGCCAGGATGGCGCCGCCCGTGGCGATCGCGCCCGAGAGCGCGATCGGACCGTCAAACCACTGGCGGATTTCCTGCACCAGCGCAAAGGGGCTCTTGGTGCCAGCGTGGCCGCCGGCGCCCGCGGCCACGGCAATCAGGCCGTCGGCGCCCTTCTCGATCGCCTTGCGCGCGAAGGTGTTGTTGATGATGTCGTGCAGCACCACACCGCCGTAGCTGTGCGCGGCCTGGTTGATCTCTTCGCGCGCGCCCAGGCTGGTGATGATGACCGGCACCTTGTACTTGACGCACAGGGCCATGTCCTGCTCGAGCCGGTCGTTGCTCTTGTGCACGATCTGGTTGATCGCGAACGGCGCGGCCGGGTGCTCGGGGTTGGCCGCGTTGTGGGCGGCCAGCGCCTCGGTGATTTCGGCCAGCCACTCGTCGAGCTGCGAGGCCGGGCGCGCGTTGAGCGCGGGCATCGAGCCGATCACGCCGGCCTTGCACTGTTCGATCACGAGCTTGGGGTTGCTGATGATGAACAGCGGCGAGGCGATGACCGGGAATTTCTGCGCGGCCAGCACGGGCGGAAGCTTGGACATGGGGTCTCCTGTGGTGATCTTTTCATTGTCGGGGCGAAGACGCGCGCGCGGCTGTCGGTGTGGCGACATGAATGGCCAAGGCCCGTGGGCAAGGGCCTTGGCCTGGAACGCTGCGGGCTCAGAAGGCTTCGAGCGCGAGCGCCGTGACGCTGTCTGCGCCCTCGACGATGCTGTCGCGGATGCCCGGCACCTTCGAGAGGATGTGGTCGCCATAAAAGCGCGCGGTCGTGACCTTGGCGGCCATGAAGGCCGCGTCCTGCGCCTGCGCTTCGGGCGTGAGCGCCACCAAGAGCGCGCGGCCCATCTGCCAGCCGGCCACCAGGTTGCCCGCCAGCATCAGGTAGGGCACGCTGCCGGCAAAGGCCGCATTGGGGTTGCTGCGGGTGTTGGCCGCGATGAAATCGACCACCTCGACAAAGGCCTCGCGCGCGGCTTTGAGGCGCTTGGCCAGGGCCTGGGCGTCGGCGCTTGGCGAGGCGGCGAGCTCGGCCTCGGTCTTGGCGATTTGCGCGGCAATGCTCTTGGCGCCGGCGCCGCCGTCGCGCGCGGTCTTGCGGCCCACCAGGTCGTTGGCCTGAATGGCGGTCGTGCCTTCGTAGATGGTCAGGATCTTGGCGTCGCGGTAGTACTGCGCGGCGCCGGTTTCCTCGATGAAGCCCATGCCGCCATGGATCTGCACGCCCAGGCTGGCCACATCGATGCTCATCTCGGTGCTGTAGCCCTTGACCAGCGGCACCAGGAATTCATAAAAGGCCTGGTTGTCCTGGCGCACCGCCGCGTCCGGGTGGTGGTGCGCCGCGTCGTAGGCGGCGGCGGCCACGGTGGCCATGGCGCGGCAGCCTTCGGTGTAGGCACGCATGGTCATGAGCATGCGGCGCACATCGGGGTGGTGCAGGATGGGGCCGGCCTTGGGCAGGCTGCCGTCGACCGGGCGGCTTTGCACGCGGTCGCGCGCGTACTGCACGGCTTTTTGGTAGGCGCGCTCGGCGGTGGCAATGCCCTGCACGCCCACGGCGTAGCGCGCGGCGTTCATCATGATGAACATGTACTCGAGGCCGCGGTTTTCCTCGCCCACCAGGTAGCCGATGGCGCCGCCGTGGTCGCCGTACTGCAGCACCGCGGTCGGGCTGGCTTTGATGCCCATCTTGTGCTCGATGCTGACGCAGTGCACGTCGTTGCGCGCCCCCAGCGAGCCATCGTCATTGACCATGAACTTGGGCACGACGAACAGGCTGATGCCCTTGACGCCCTCGGGCGCGCCCTGCACGCGCGCGAGCACCAGGTGCACGATGTTGTCGGCCATGTCGTGCTCACCGTAGGTGATGAAGATCTTGGTGCCGAAGACCTTGTAGCTGCCGTCGGGCTGGGGCTCGGCGCGGGTGCGCACCGCCGCCAGGTCCGAGCCGGCCTGCGGCTCGGTCAGGTTCATGGTGCCGGTCCACTCGCCCGTGATCAGTTTCTCCAGGTACTTGGCCTTCATCTCGTCGGAGCCGGCCGTCAACAGGGCCTCGATCGCGCCGTCGGTCAGCAGCGGGCACAGCGCAAAGCTCATGTTGGCCGAGTTGAGCATCTCGCCACAGGCGGCACCGATCGTCTTGGGCAGGCCCTGGCCGCCGAAGTCGGTCGGGTGCTGCAGGCCCTGCCAGCCGCCTTCGGCGTACTGGCGGTAGGCGTCCTTGAAGCCCGGCGTGGTCGTGACCTGGTTGCCGTCGTGGTGGAAGGAGGGGTTTTTGTCGCCTTCCCAATTGAGCGGCGCGATCACGTCCTGGTTGAGCTTGGCGCATTCCTCGAGCACGGCTTGCGCGGTTTCGAGTCCGGCATCTTCGAAGCCGGGGATCTGCGCGATCTGGTCGATGCGGGCCAGATGCTCGATGTTGAACAGCATGTCCTTGAGGGGCGCGGTGTAGCTCATGAAAGTCTCCGGTAAGGGAAGGATCAGGTACAAAAAAGGCCTCTGTCGGAGGCCTTTTTGCGGTCTTCAAAAAATCACAGGGCTTTGGTCAGCTCGGGCACGGCGGCGAACAGGTCGGCCTCGAGGCCGAAGTCGGCCACGCTGAAGATCGGCGCTTCGGGGTCCTTGTTGATCGCCACGATCACCTTGGAGTCCTTCATGCCGGCCAGATGCTGGATGGCGCCCGAGATGCCGCAGGCCACATAGAGTTGCGGCGCCACGATCTTGCCGGTCTGACCGACCTGCAGGTCGTTGGGGGCGTAGCCCGCATCCACGGCGGCGCGGCTGGCACCGATGGCGGCGCCCAGCTTGTCGGCCAGCGGCGTCATCACTTCGTTGAACTTCTCGCTGCTGCCCAGGGCGCGGCCACCCGAGACGATGATCTTGGCGGCGGTCAGTTCAGGGCGGTCGCTCTTGGCGATTTCGCTGCCCACGTAGCGGCTTTGGCCGCTGTCGGCTTGTGCGGCGGCGGATTCGACGGCGGCCGAGCCCCCGGTGGCGGCCGCGGCGTCAAAGCCGGTGGTGCGCACGGTGATGACCTTGACCTTGTCGCTGCTTTGCACCGTGGCCATGGCGTTGCCGGCGTAGATCGGGCGCTCGAAGGTGTCGGCCGACTCGACCTTGGTGATGTCGCTGATCTGGCCCACGTCGAGCTTGGCGGCCACGCGCGGCGCCACGTTCTTGCCGCCCGCGGTGGCGGGGAACAGGATGTGGCTGTAGTTGGAAGCGATGGCCAACACCTGGGCGGCCACGTTCTCGGCCAGGCCATGGGCCAGGGCTTCGCTGTCGGCGTGGATGACTTTGCTCACGCCCGCGATCTGGGCGGCGGCTTGTGCGGCGGCGCCAGCGTTGTGGCCGGCCACCAGCACGTGCACTTCGCCACCGCAAGCGGCGGCCGCGGTCACGGTGTTGAGGGTGGCGCCCTTGATGGACGCGTGGTCGTGTTCGGCAATGACGAGTGCGCTCATGATCAGATCACCTTTGCAACGTTCTTGAGTTTGTCGACCAGGGTGGCCACATCGGGCACCTTGATGCCGGCGCTGCGCTTGGCCGGCTCCATGACCTTGAGGGTCTTGATGCGCGGGGCCACATCGACACCCAGGTCTTCGGGCTTGACGGTGTCGAGCGGCTTTTTCTTGGCCTTCATGATGTTGGGCAGCGTCACATAACGCGGCTCATTGAGGCGCAGGTCGGTGGTCACCACGGCCGGCAGGCTCACAGCCAGGGTTTCCAGGCCGCCATCGATCTCGCGGGTCACATTGGCTTTGCCATCGGCGACTTCGACCTTGGAGGCGAAGGTGGCTTGCGGCAGGTCGGCCAGCGCGGCCAGCATCTGGCCGGTCTGGTTGCAGTCGTCGTCGATCGCCTGCTTGCCCAGGATGACCAGGCCCGGCTGTTCCTTGTCCACCAGGGCCTTGAGCAGCTTGGCCACGGCCAGGGGCTGCAGCTCTTCGGCGGTTTCCACCAGGATGCCGCGGTCGGCGCCAATGGCCATGGCGGTGCGCAGCGTTTCCTGGCACTGCGCGACGCCGCAGGAGACGGCGATCACCTCGGTCGCGATGCCCTTTTCCTTGAGGCGCACGGCTTCTTCAACGGCGATCTCGTCAAACGGGTTCATGCTCATCTTGACGTTGGCGATGTCCACACCGCTGTTGTCGCTCTTGACGCGCACCTTGACGTTGTAGTCCACCACCCGCTTGACGGGAACCAGAATCTTCATGGAAGCATCTCCTGTGGGATTGTTGATTTTGAAAGCCTGAAACCAATTGACGTTAACGTAAACGTCAATTGTGCACGATTTCGATCCGGCGCGAAACCGCCGGACCACAAAAAAGCACGATCGTTCGCATTCTAGGCCAAGCCGAGGGTGGCCCGCGATGCGGCTGCCACATCCTAACCCCGGGAATTCACCGACCATGCGGTCGGTGAATCAGGGTTATTCTCCATGGCCATCTGATCGGATTGCGATTAGATTATGTTGAATAACCAATTGACCGGAGATTCCCCGATGAAAAAAGCCCTGTTGTCGATCTCGGTGGCTGCCCTGACCGGACTGGCCGGTGGCGCCTCTGCCCAGACCGTGCTGACGGTTTCGAGCTGGCTGCCGCCCACCCACACCGCCAGCATGGCCCAAAAGGAATGGTGTGATTTGCTGGAAGCCAACACCAAGGGCCGCGTCAAGTGCAACATCCTGCCGCGTGGCGTGACGCCCGCACCCGGCACCTACGACGCCGTCAAGAACGGCCTGGCCGACGTCTCCTACACCGTGCACGGCTACACCCCGGGCCGTTTCCTGCTGACGCAGATGGCCGAGCTGCCCTTCATGGGCAACAGCGCCGAATCGATGTCGATCGCCTTCAGCCGCGTCAGCGGCAAGCACCCCGAGTTCGCCGCCGAGCACCCGGGTGTCAAGGTGCTGACCCTGTTCACGCACGGCCCTGGCATCGTCTTCAACACCAAGCGCGCCATCACCAAGGCCGAAGACCTGGCGGGCCTGAAGTTCCGCGTGGGCGGCGGCATGGTCAACGAGATTTCCAAGACGCTCAACATGAACGTGACGCTCAAGCCGGCCCCCGACTCCTACGAGTTGCTGTCCAGCGGCGTGATGGACGGCACGCTGTTCCCGGCCGAGTCGACCGAATCGTTCAAGATCGACAAGATCATCAAGCACGCCACCACCTTCCCGGGCGGCCTGTACAACACCAGCTTCGTCTTCATGATGAACCAGGCCAAGTACGACAAGCTCGCGCCTGAAGACAAGAAGGCCGTGGACGAGATTTCGGGCGAGACCGCTGCCCGCATCTTCGGCCGCGGCTGGGACAAAGTCGACCGCCGCGCTTTTGCGCTGATGCAGGCCAACGGCGTGGCCGTGACCAAGGCCGATGCCAAGTTCGTTGGCGAAGTCAAGACCAAGACCAATGCGCTGGAGCAGAACTGGGTCAAGGCCGCTGAAGCCAAGGGCCTGAAAAACCCCGCCAAGGTGCTCGCCGACTTCCGCGCCGAGATCGCCAAACTCGAAAAGTGACGCCTCCCCCCCGTCATGTCCGCATGACGGCAGGCACGCCAGCGGTTCCCGTCTGTACGAGGGAACCGCTTTTGAATTTGAAGGATGCTGAACTTGAAGAAACTGCTTGAAACCTTCAGCGGGCTGCTGGCCGGTCTCGCCTTGTTTGCGATCATGCTGCTCACATTCCTGGATGTGGGTGGCCGCAAGCTGCTCGACAACTCGATCACGGGTTCGCTCGAGCTCACCGAACTGCTGATGGTGGTGGTGATCTTCGGTGCCTTGCCGCTGGTGTCCGAGCGTGGCGAGCATGTGGTGTTCGACTCCATGGACGCCTACCTGCCTGAAGCGGTCAAGAAAATCCAGCGCAGCCTGGTGCACCTGGTGTGCGCAGCCGCCCTGCTCGCGCTGGGCTGGTTGATGTGGCAAACCGGCGGTGATTTCCTGGCCAGTGGCGAGACCACGGCCCAACTCAAAATCCTCAAGGCACCTTTCATCTACGGCATGGGCCTGCTGTGCGCTTTCACCGGTGTGATCCACCTGAGCCTGATGTTCAAGGACCAGCAAGACAACGAAGGGGGCGTGCTGTGATTGAAGCGCTGATCGGATTTGCGGCCATCTTCGGCCTGGCGCTGCTGCGCGTGCCCCTGGCGTTTTCCATGGGCCTGGTGGGCCTGGTGGGCATTGGCCTGACGCGCGGCTGGATGCCCGCCTTCGCCAGCACCGCCCAGGTGGTCTACGAAACCGGCTTTGCCTACACGCTGTCGGTGATCCCGCTGTTCATCCTCATGGGCAACTTTGTGGCGCGCGCGGGCCTCGCGCACGAGCTGTTCCACGCCGCCTACACCTTCATCGGACACCGCCGCGGTGGCCTTGCACACGCCACCATCGCAGCCTGCGCGGGCTTTGGCGCCATCTGTGGCTCCTCGATCGCCACCGCCGCCACCATGAGCAAGGTCGCCTACCCTTCGATGAAAAAGCTCGGCTACAGCGATGCGCTGTCCACCGGCGTGATCGCCGCGGGCGGCACGCTGGGCATCATGATCCCGCCGTCCACCATCATGGTGATCTACGGCATCATCACCGAGACCCACATCGGCAAGCTGTTCGCCGCCGGCGTCATCCCCGGCGCGCTGACCGCGCTCTTGATGATGGTGGCCGTGGTGCTCATGACCTGGCACGACCCCGAGCACGCGCCGGCGGGCGAAAAGTTCAGCTGGCGCGAGCGCTTTGCCGCGCTGCGCGGCATCTGGGGCGTGTTGCTGCTGGTGGTGGTGGTGCTCGGCGGCATTTACGGCGGCTTTTTCACCGCCACCGAAGGCGCGGGCATGGGCGCCATGGGCGCCTTCCTGTTCGCGCTGGCGCGCGGCGCGCTGAGCCTGCGCACGCTCTACCAGGTGCTGGTCGAGTCGGCCCGCACCACGGCCATGCTGTTCACGCTGCTGATCGCCGCCACGGTGTTCGCCAACTTCGTCAACTTCACCAGCATGCCGATGGAACTTCGGGAGTGGATCACCCACCTGGGCCTGTCGCCCGTGATGATCGTGGGCGCCATGATGCTGATCTATGTGCTGCTGGGTACGGTGATGGAAGAGCTGACCATGGTGCTGCTGACCATCCCCCTCTTCTTTCCGATCGTGGTGCAACTGGGTTTCGACCCGGTCTGGTTTGGCGTGCTGATCGTGATGGTGATCCAGATCGGTCTGATCTCGCCGCCCGTGGGCATGAACCTGTTCGTCATCAACACCTTGCTGCCCAAGGTCGGCCTGGGCACCATCTTCCGCGGCGTCTGGCCGCTGGTGTTGGTGCTGGTGATCACGCTGGTGATCCTGCTGGCCTTCCCGGGCCTGAGCCTGTGGCTGCCTTCGATGATGGACTGAGCCTCGCCCGCAGGCCAACACAAGGCAAAAAAGGCAGGCCCCATGGCCTGCCTTTTTCATGGCCGCCGCGGCGCCTCAGCGCTGGTGCACCACGCGCTGGGGGTATGGAATTTCGATGCCGCGCGCCTGCAGGGCCCGCAAGATGGCACGGTTGACGTCCGATTTGAGGTTGAGCTGCCCGTTGTGCGGGTCGGCGATCCAGTAGGTCACCGTGAACTCCAGGCCATCGGCAGCAAAAGCGGTGAGCGCGACCGCGGGCGCCGGCTCGCGCAGCACGCGCGGCTGCTCCAGGCAAGCGTCGTGCAGCAAGGCCATCACCTCGTCCACCGGGCTGTCGTAGGCCACCTGCAGCACGGTCGATTGGGCGAGGCGGTTGTCGGTCAGCACCAGGTTCTCGACACGCTGGGTGATCAGCATCTCGTTGGGCACGATGGATTCGCGGCCATTGGGCGCGCGCACCACGGTGTAGCGCGCCTTGATGTCGGTGATGCTGCCCTCGAAATTGTCGATGCGCACCAGGTCGCCGATGCGCATGCTGCGCTCGGCCAGGATCACAAAGCCGCTGACGTAGTTGGCGGCGAGCTTTTGCAGGCCAAAGCCAATGCCCACGCCGATCGCGCCGCCCAGCACCGACAGCGCCGTCAGGTCGATGCCGACCGAGGACAGGGCCAGCAGCAGGCCGATGAACATCAGGGCGGCGCGCACGGCGTTGCTGATCACCTTGCGCAGCGACAGCTCGCTGCCGGTCGCCGACTTGAGCAGGCGCGACTCCAGCGCCGCCGACACCCACAGCGTGACGATCAGCACGGCGCCGGCGGTGAGCGCCCCTTCGATCAGCGTGCGCACCGACAAGGTGCTGCTGCCCACCTTCCAGTGGATCTGCTCGAGCTCGCCCAGCACCAGCGGCAAGATGCCGGTGACCCACAGCACCACCGCGCCCCAGGCCAGCCAGGAGATGGTGCGCTCGAGCATGCGTACAAAAGCCACCTGGCCAAACGCCGCGTAAAGCACTTTCACACCCAGACGGATCAGGAACAGCGAGGTGCAGACCGGCACCAGGATGCCGAAGGCCTCCACCGGCTGTTCGGCGCTGAGCAGCGCGCGCGCCCCCAGGGTCAGGGCCAGCAGCAGCGCCGGGAAAAGCACCCCATCGACCACCCGCTGACCCAGCAGGACCTGGAGCTGGGCTTCGCGCCACAGTCGCTGCAGCCCCCAGACCAGCAGCCAGGCCAGGGCCGCGCAGGCCGCAAACACCAGCAAGGCGACCAGGGTCTCGGCACGCATCAGCGCATCGACCCAGGCCATCGGATCGGCGATCCGCACCGACTTCAGGTTCGCCATGTCGGCTCCCGCTTGTCGATGAAGGCCTGCACGCCCTCCTGCGCCACAGCGTCCATCATGTTGCAGGCCATGGTCTGGCCGGCCAGCTGGTAGGCGGCCTCGATGCCCAACTCCAGCTGCTCGTAAAACAGGCGCTTGCCCATGGCCAGCGAACGCCGGGGCTTGGCCAGCACCGACTGCAGCAGCGCCTCGAGCTCGGCGTCGAGCGCATCCGCCGGCACCACCCGGTTGACCAGGCCGCGCCGTTGGGCCTCGGCGGCGTCGATGAAGCCGCCCGTCAGCAGCATTTCCATGGCCTGCTTGGGCAGCAGATTGCGGGACAGCGGCACGCTGGGCGTGGCGCAAAACAGGCCGACGTCGATGCCGTTGACACCGAAGCGCGCGCCATCCGCCGCCACCGCCAGGTCGCACTGCGCCACCAGCTGGCAACCGGCCGCCGTGGCCACGCCCTGCACGCGCGCGATCACCGGCACCGGCAGCTGGCGCAACGCCAGCATCATGCGGGTGCAGCGCGCAAACAGCTGCTGGTAATAGCCCAGCTCGGGGTGCGCACGCATTTCCTTGAGGTTGTGGCCGGCGCAAAAGGCCTTGCCCTGCGCGGCCAGCACGAGGGCCCGCGCCGCCTCGTCGGCCGCCACACGGGCGATGGCTTGCTGCAGGGCATCGAGCATCGATTCGCCCAGCACGTTGAAGGTCTGGGGGCTGGCCAGCGTGAGCCAGTGCACGCCACGCGCATCGCGCTGGTGCAGCAGCTCAGCGCTGGCCAGGGTCTCGGGAGGGCTGGAGGTCGTCATGCCGTCCATTGTGGCGCAAAGGGACGCCGAGGGCCGCAGCCGGGCAGGCGCCTCAGACGTCGGCCAGCACGCGCAAGTGCGCCTCGACACTGCGCGCCAGCGCGCTGAGGTTGTAGCCCCCCTCCAGACAGCTGACGATGCGGCCCTGCGCGTGGCGATCGGCCACGTCCTTGATGCGGCGCGTGATCCAGGCGTAGTCCTGCTCGACCAGACCGAGCTGGCCCATCTCGTCTTCGCGGTGGGCGTCGAAGCCGGCGCTGACGAAGATCAGCTCGGGCTTGAAGGCTTCAAGCCGCGGCATCCACATCAGCTCGATCAGCTCACGCACGTCCATGCCCTTGGTGTAGGCCGGCACCGGCACGTTGACGAGGTTGGGGGCGTTCGAAATCGAGCCGCCCTCGGGATAGAAGGGGTGCTGGTAAAAGCTGGTCATCAGGATGCGCTCGTCACCCGCAACGATGTCCTCGGTGCCGTTGCCGTGGTGCACATCGAAATCCACGATGGCCACGCGCCGCAGGCCGTGGCGCTCGACGGCGTGCTTGGCCGCGATCGCGACGTTGTTGAAAAAGCAAAAGCCCATGGCCTTGTCGCGGCAGGCGTGGTGACCCGGCGGGCGGATCGCGCAGAAGGCGTTCTCGAGTTCGCCCGCGATCACGGCGTCGGTCGCCTCGATCGCGGCGCCGGCCGAGCGCAGCGCCGCGTCCCAGGTCCAGGCGTTGATCGAGGTGTCGGGGTCGAGCGCGGTGTGGCTCGGTCCGCCCGCGGCCATGTCTTCGCGCAGCGCATCGCTGAGGCCGCGCAGCGCGGCCACATGCATGCGCCCGTGCGCCAGTTCGATGTCGGCCAGCGCAGCCGGCGCCGCCTCGCGCCGCGTCAGGGCCATATCCAGGCCGGTGATCAGCAGGCGGTCTTCGATCGCGCTCAAACGCTCGGGGCACTCGGGATGGCCGGGCCCCATCTCGTGTTTCCAAAAATCGGGGTGGGTGAAATAGCCGGTTGCGCCCATGGGGGTGTCGTCCTCTTGTGGTGGCTGTGTGCACTCTGCGTTTTCAGCTTAGCACGCCTGCCCGCGCGCCCCGTGCAGGCCGGTGCCATCCGGCCGACGGTGCGGGACCGAGGTTTACACTGCGCGCATGCACGCTCGTATTTCGGCCTCCCTCGTTTCGGGGGCCTTTTGGATCCTGACCGCCAGCGCGTGGCTGGCCCCCGCCAGCGCCATCGCCAAGCCCGAACGACCGGCCAGCCAGGCCAGCGCCCAGGCGGGCAAGCCCACCGGCGCCAAAGCCCAGCGCCAGCGCAAAGCGGCGGGCCAAAGCAGCGCCAAGGCCGCCGGCGGCAAGGTGCTTGACAAAACCTATGCGGGCCACGCCGGCGCGCAGGCCTGGGCCGACGAAGCGGCGGCCAGGCTGGGGCTGCCGGCGCCCTGGGTGCATGCGCAAATCGGCAAAGCCCACCGCCTGCCGCTGGTCGAGCAGCTGGTGCTGCCCGCGCCCGCGCCCAGCGCGAAGAACTGGGCGGCTTACCGCGAGCGCTTCATCGAGCCGCGCCGCATCGAGGCCGGCCTGGCCTTCTGGCAACGGCACGAGGCCACGCTGGCGCGCGCCGAGCAGCAGTACGGCGTGCCCGCGCGGGTCATCGTGGGCGTGCTCGGTGTGGAAACCCTGTACGGCCAGCACCTGGGCCGCTTTCGCATCCTCGACGCGCTCGCGACGCTGGCCTTCGACTTCCCGAGCGCACACCCGCGTGCGGCCGCGCGGCAGGTTTTTTTCCGCGGCGAACTCGAGCAGTTCCTGCTGCTCGCGCAGCGCAACGGCCTGGACCCGCAACAGCTGCGCGGCAGCTACGCGGGCGCCATGGGGCTGCCCCAGTTCATGCCCTCCAGCTGGAACCGCTTCGCGGTCGACTTCGACGGCGATGGCCGCATCGACCTGTGGGGCAGCGCGGCCGATGCGATCGGTTCGATCGCCCGCTACTTCCAGGCCTTCGACTGGCGCCCGGGCCTGCCCACGCACTACCCGGTGACCCTGACGCCGGGCCACAGCGATGTGGACGCGCTGCTGGTGCCCGACATCCTGCCGACCTTCAGCACCGAACGCTTCAGCGCGCTCGGCGCGCAGCTCGAGGGCGCGGCACTGCAGCACCCGGGGCCGCTGGCGCTGATCGAGCTGCGCAACGGAGAGCAGGCGCCGAGCTATGTCGCCGGCACGGAAAACTTCTACGCCATCACGCGCTACAACTGGAGCAGCTATTACGCGATGGCGGTGATCGAGCTGGGCGAGGCGGTGGCGCGCCAGCGCGCGGCGCGCTGAACCCGGCAGCACTGCCCGAGGGGCTTCAGTGGCCGTGCGCCTTCATGGCCTTGGCCACCTCGAGCGTGCCCTGTTCCGAACCCGCCCGTGGCACCCGCTGACCGCCCGCATCGACCACCTGCGGCAGGGCCGCTGCCAGGCGCTCGGGCACGTCGGCGCCGGTGCCCAGGTGGATGCCCTGGGTGAGCGTGATCTGCGCCGCCTCGAAGCTGCCCGCACCCGCGCACAGGATGGTGCGGTTGGGCGCGTCTTCGCTGGCCATGACCAGCATGGCCGGCGTCACGGCGGCCGGCTCGAGCGCGTCGAGCACGGCCTGCGGCATCAGGCCTTCGGTCATGCGCGTGGCCGCGGTGGGCGCCAGGCAGTTGACGCGGATGCCGTACTTCTCGCCCTCGATCGAGAGCGTCTGCATCAGGCCGGCCAGCGCCATCTTGGCCGCGCCATAGTTGGCCTGGCCAAAGTTGCCGTACAGGCCGCTCGACGAGGTGGTCATGACCAC